>UMHX01061459.1_pt1 | contig 10353 bp, 5 predicted proteins | sample 1965651 | NCBI WGS metagenome assembly UMHX01 (sample SAMEA4836109, study PRJEB28245) | human gut metagenome | biome: gut microbiome; material: fecal sample | place: Denmark | collected 2008 | reverse complement strand
TCTTTGGAAGTAGGAATGTATCCGGTAAAGAGGATAGAGAGAATCTTCTCCGTCCAGTAGTAAACCGGATAACCGCGCAGTTGCGTCATCAGCTTGTCCACGGAGTTCTCCTGTTCGGAGATAGCGGCTTGCGGACGGTTCTCCGCCCAGAAGGTTGCGGGACGGGACAGGGCTTCCGTTTCTTCAATGATACGCTCCGGCTTGGCGAAGGCTTTGTCCGCTTCGGCAGTGGGAGTAAATGTATAGTTCGTATAATCCGCTACGCGACGGGCAAAGATACCGTCCTGTCCTTCGGTCAGCTTGAATTCTACGGTAATACTTTCGTGGTCGAGCAGGCGCGTACCGTCTTCGGCACGTTTAAATTCCTGTTCGAGCAACATATAATCGACAAAGTTCAGGTTTATCTTTTTCGGGAAATTGAATACGGCACGCTTCACGAAATAGGTGGAGTCGAGCGTCACATACAGGTGTCCGTTAAAGCCGAAAGATTCTGAGTTAAAGGGAGTGAAGGCAAGGTCTACGCATTGTTCACCTGCTATCTGCAAGGTGTCCATTAGGTAATATTTATAGAATCCTGTACCGATGCGCGACAGGGGACTGACAAATTTGTTGGTGAACAAGGAGATGTTATTCTCGTAAATATCAACGTCTTTGAACACCTCGTTGATAGCTGCCTGCATTCCTTGTTTGGAAAGAAACTCGTCAACACCTGCCTGTTTGCGGCCTTTCACCCATTGTTTCTCAGCATGAGGGGATTTACGGTAATAATCCGTAGCGAGCAGTTCACGGGCGGATACGGTAAGGATCGGCTTTCCGGTCACGGCGGAGGTATCTACATATTCCGTGAGGAAATCGAACTTGCGGTAGAGCCATTTTTTCTGTTTTTCTTCATCAAAGTTGTTCAGTGCGAAGGTAGTTTTCTCGTAGCGTTCACGTTGCCAGAAATCTTTTTCGTCAGGCGAATGGTCGTCACGATGCTCTATCATGTGACGGACAAATTCTACGGCAGGATTGTCTTTCTTACGGTAGTGTTCGCGTTTGGGCTTTACTACGACTTCATTGAGGGAATACGAAGTGGGTGAAAGGGCGATTTTATAAGATGCATTCCGGGCAGGACGAATCTGCCGGCTGTAATCATTATAGCCTATCACTGAAACTACCAGCACTGCTTCGGAACGGCTGGTCTTGAAGTAGAAACGTCCGTCGCTTCCGGTGGTCGTTCCTTCGGTCGTGTCTTTCAGACGTACAGATGCATAAGGTAAAGGTTCCTTTGTCAGAGAATCAGTCACCACGCCTTGCAGTATATACTGCGCACTTAGCGGAATACTGATAGTCAAGAAAAGAAAGAGCGTTAGTACACCTTTTACCATTAGTCTCATACCTTAAATTCTATTGAATTGAGCGGGGCAAAGGTAAGGGTATTTGGGGACAATTAATAGTTCTGTTTGACGGAAGAACTGTTCTCATTTATCACATTTAAGGAAAAAGAATACGAAATTTGGTTAATCCGTCGGAATAAGTACGCAGAGAGAAAGTACATCCGTGACGCATCAGGACTTCACGGATAAAGATAAGCCCGATCCCCTGACCGTTCGGTTTCGTTGAAAAGAAGGGGCTGAACAGTTTGGCTTCTGTCTCTTTACTGATCCCTCTGCCGTTGTCTATCACCTCGATCGTAGCAGGAGACAGGGTACGGATAATGATTTCTCCTTTGGGTTCCGGACTTTCGTCTTCAGGCACAATGCTTTTCCCCTCCGGTGCGATACTCTCCGCCGCATTCTTAATGATATTGACAAGCACTTGTTCAAACAGGGAGCTGTCCAGTTTTACGTCCGGCAGACTTTCGTCTATCTCCATGCGGAGAGTGATGTGGCGGTCGTTGCACATTCCTTCCATGAAACGTTTACAAGCAAAGACTAGGTCGTTGAGATTGACAAGAGAATACGTCGGTTCGGGAATCTTCACTACATCGGCAAAGCGAGTGATGAAGCGGCTCATGGAGAAACAGCGTTCAATGCAGACACGCATCACATCGCAGATGTCTTCCATACCTTCTTCCGTGGTAAGCGCTTGCTCTACGGTGTCCAACGTAGAGGTAATTCCCGCAGTGGTATTGTTCACTTCGTGGGCTATCATACGGATAACTTTCTCATAGGCTTTCTTCTCAGCTTTCATCACTTCATCCGTAAGGCTTTCGATCAGAAAGAAAGGATGTTGGAATCCACGGTCGATAAAGGAGGAATGGGTGCATCGGTAAATGTTCGAGTCATTCAGGCGGACGGTTACTGTCTCACCTCTCGGCAGACTGGCAAGTTCCCCGGCTAACGGGGAGTCAACGTCTTTCATCTTTTTCCCCTGAACATCTTCGAAGCGGACACCGAGCATTTTCAACGCCATAGGGTTAAGTTCCGAAAGTTCGTCGTCAAGGGAGGTGATGATAACTCCCATAGGAGAAGCCTTAATCATCAAATCGAGAAAATGATTCTGTTCGCGCAGACGGAGGCGTTCGTTCTTGAGTTGTTCCATCATGCGGTTGAAGATATTCACGATACGGTCGGCTTCGTACTGCCCCACCCGGCTCAGTCGACTACTGAAATCCTGCTCGCGTAACAATTCCATACCGCTTCCAATCGTGTTCAAAGGCTTTACTATCTTACGATAAAAGAAAACCAGATAGACCAAGATGAACAGGATCAGCCCCTCTCCTACATAAAAGAAAGCCGGACGTAACTGGCCGGAAAGGCAAAGCAAGCCAATTCCCAAAATCAGCAACAAGATGACGAATATGTAAAAGAAGCCTTTGATTCGCACGGACAAATAGTTTTAAGTTATATGATTCACTGGTAATTATCTGTCTGCATCATCAGACAGAGCTACAATATACAAGCTATTATAACGTATAATTTATATTATGCTTTTCAAGCCTCCGGTAAAGGGCGGCACGACTGATACCTAATGCCATAGCTACCTGACTCAGGTTACCTTTATACCGTTCTAAAGCCTGAAGTATGGTCTGACGCTCTATTTCGTCCAAAGTCATGCCGATAAAAGAAGTACTTTCGGCTGCTTTCTGATCGTTATGGCGGATATACTGGGCGTCGAAATCGGATGCGTCGAGAGTAGGCTTGCCACTGACAAGTATCGTACGTTCCACCAAGTTCTTCAATTCGCGGATATTTCCCGGATAAGGCAGGCGGCTCAAGAATTGCATGGCATCAGCGGAAAATTCCGTGCGAGGCAATCCGTTCGTCTCTGCCTGACGGTCAGCGAAGTGACGCACCAGCAAAGGGATGTCCTCACGGCGTTCGCGCAAAGCGGGTAGTTTAACGGTTATCAGATTGATACGATAGAACAAGTCTTCACGGAAAGTACGTTCATTCACCATTTTGCGCAAATCGGCATTGGTGGCGGAAACTACACGGATGTCCGTTTTGCGGGGACGACTGTCGCCGAGCACTTCGAAGGTCTGATCCTGCAATACACGCAGAAGCTTCACCTGACAGGAAAGGTCGAGGTCGCCTATTTCATCAAGGAAGATCGTTCCCTTGTCTGCCATTTCGAAACGTCCGGTACGGTCGGCGGAAGCGTCGGTAAAAGCTCCTTTCTTGTGCCCGAACATTTCACTTTCAAACAGGCTTTGGGAAATTCCTCCGAGGTTTACTTTTACAAAAGGATGCTTAGCACGCTGGCTGTTAATATGGATCGCTTCGGCTATCAGTTCCTTACCTGTACCGCTTTCGCCTGTTATTAATACGGAGGCGTTGGTCTTTGCAATGCGGGCAATGGTATTCAATACGTCCGTCAAGCCTTGGCTACGACCGATGATATGATTACGATTGAATGCGTCGTTCTGTTCCTGCGTTGTTTCTTTAGGAGCAGTGGAAAGTTCCAAGGCCGTCTCGATACGTTGCAGCAGGGCAGCGTTGTTCCACGGTTTGGGAATAAAGTCAAAAGCTCCTGCCTGCATTCCCTGCACGGCAAGTTGGATACTCCCCCAAGCTGTTATCAGTATCACCGGAGTGTCGGGACGGAACACTTTCACTTGTTTGAGCAGAGTCAAACCTTCTTCACCTGTCGTTGAGAGAGTGAAGTTCATATCCATAAGTATCAAATCCGGAGCTACCGTACGCACTACTTCGATAGCTTCCCGGGGACCGGGAACTACCTGTGCTTCGTATCCCGCACGCTTCAACATAAAACTAAGCGAAGAACGTACCGCGCTATCATCGTCAATTATCAGAATCATAGTTCGTATTCCTTATTCTATATTCTATCAGAGCTTCCTTTTCTATTACTGTGATGATGCAAATCTACAAAAAAATACTGTCTTTATGGACCTTTCCTTTTTTATTGTCGCACTATTTCATCAAAATCGGCTTCCAGTTCGGTATTGGTACGGAAATCCCAAAGCGTCAGGCTACGAATCTGATAAAAATAATACCAATAATAATAGAGCTCGGAAATGTGCTTCTGACGCGCCGCATCTTTGGAACTTTGAGCGTCGTTCAGGTCCAGCGTATTAATCTTGCCAATCAGAAAGGTTTCAATACTGGTCTTGTAACGTTGCTGCGCTATGAGATCAGCTTCCTTTGCAATAGCTAACTGCTGCGCCTGATTATTGAAATTCTCCACTAACAGGAAAATGTTCTGATTGAAGTTTATCTGTTCCTGACGGATTCTGGAAAGCACCACTTCACGGTTGCTCTTGGCAACCCGAACTTTACCCCGGCGTTTTCCCCAGTCCAGAATAGGAATCTTAACACCGACCTGCACAATTTGGTTATCCTGCAAATTCTTGTAAACAGCAGGGAAATCACGATTCTCTCCGGTATACCCCACACTTGCAAACAGATCGATGCTACGCAGGTTACCGCGTGCCGTGGCCACTTCATAATCAGCTTCCAACTGTCGGCGACGAATGTTCTGAGCAAATGAGTTACGTTCCAAAGCTTTGCTCAACACTTGATTGTATTCCATTTTCGTTCCGTCCACAGTTTCGGGAATGACGGGACGCAGATTTTCATCCTCTCCCACTCCCAAAAAGGCACGAAGCTGGAACATCTTGGCATTGAGGTCACTTTCGGCCTCCGTCAAAGAAGCTTTTGCATTCAAGGCGGAAAGTTTCAGTTGCAAGAGTTCGTTTTCGGAGATCTGCCCCATTTCACGTTTAGCAAGTGCTACTTTGTAGAGGTGGTCGGCATTGGAGAGGTTTTGCCTGGCTGTCCCCAAGTTTTCTTCGGCCAGCAGGAGATTAAAATAATAGGTGATTGCCCGCATGGTTACTTCTTCGGTAGCGGTGATAAAAGCAGCTTTTGCTTCCGCATAACGTACCGGTTCAATGCGCCTGTTCCATTTCACGTTGTTTACGCCAAGAATCGGTTGCGTGAGTTTCAGCGTAATGGGAACAGACATGAAGTGACGGTCGCCTCCGGAGCCCAACTGCTTCATATAGTCGAGCGAAGACACCAATGAAAGTTTACCGCCGGTAAGCCAGATGTTCTGGTCAATGGAAAGGTCGCCGGAAAGTCCCAAAGCACTGTTACGGACAAAGCTGTATGAACCGTCTGCATTCTGATAGGAGCCATAAGACTTGTTGTAATTAGGCAATGTACCGGTCAGGTTGACTTCCGGCAAAAGATCGGCACGGAAGGTACGATATTCCCAATAGGCAGTTTTCAATTCATTCAGGGCAACGGCGGCATCTACGGATTGCACGCGTGCCATAGCAATAGCTTCATTCAAGGTTATCTTCCTTTCCTGCTGTGCCGATAATACCACAGGCAGGCAAACAGCAGCAAGAGCAAACAATATACTTTTCTTTTTCATTACGCACTATATTTTTCACCTAAGGAGGTTCAAACGATGTGCCAAAAGAATAAGGTATTTATTTTCAATCAATTAAAGAATAAGAACAGTGTTCATTTTCGGACACTATGCTCAAAAATGAACGTTCGATTATGTATGCAGCCGTTTTAGTATTGTTTGTAGCAGATACGGGTGTCTATTCGCAGTAGTTAGGAAGACGTACCGTAAAGCGGGTGCCTTTGCCTACTTCGGAAGTGACACTGATAGTTCCTTTCAGACGTTCGACAATAGTCTGGCAAATACTCAATCCCAAACCTGCCCCCTGCGTAAAGTTATCGACCTTATAGAACCGCTCGAAGATATGGCGGATACCTTCTTCCGAAATGCCGACTCCCGTATCTTCTACGAAAATCCGGGTATAACCCGGTTCTTCATCTTCTTCATAACCGAAAGTGATAAAGCCGCTACCGGTGAACTTGGCAGCATTATTAATAAGGTTATTGACTACCTGTTGCAGGCGGACATTATCTGTCGTAAGATATTTCTTGTCGCCCGCAGGCATACGCAGTACCAGTTCTACGCCCGCAGGCATATTCAGGCGCTGCGAATCATGGACAGTTTTGAGCAATAAAGGCAGGTTATGTTCCGCAAACATAAATTCCATTGTTCCCGATTCGATGCGCGACAAATCGAGAATATCGTTAATCAAAGCCAGTAACAATCCGCAGTTCTTGTTGATTGTGGCAATAAACTGCGTCACCTCTTCTTCGGTAAAGTTACTCGTATCACTCAACAAATCGGAGAAACCGACGATAGCATTCAGCGGAGTGCGGATTTCGTGGCTCATATTGGCAAGGAAGGCCGACTTCAATTTATCCGCCTGAAGCGCCTTATCACGTGCCTCCCGCATCTCTTGCTCAGCAGTCTTATACCGCTGGATACTCTGACATACACCTAATATATTATAGAGAGAATCCTGCGTCAAGCCGGTAACAATAGAAGAACGGTACTCCCACCACTCATATTCGCCTTTCACATTACGCTGGCGGAAGTTCAAACGTGTGCTTTCTTCTTCACCCGACAAGGCCTTGTCAAAAAGAACACGTATTTCTTTTATATCATCCGGATGAATCGTACGATCCATTTCTTTGCGAGAAATGGTAGTAACAGCTTCATCATAACCGAGCCTCACCAGAAAGCCTTGCGGAAAAATAAAGCAATTTGTTTCCATATCAAACTGCCACGGATAAATAGCGCTCTCGTCCACTGCCATGTCGAAGAAACGCTTCTGCATCTCTTCATCCGATATATTACGTGCAGAAAGAGCCATACCGGTAATTTCTTCCCTTGAAAAAATAGGCACGATTTCTCCCGATACGGGAAAATATTTGTCACTATGTACTTCTTTCATAAAGGCACCTTGCGGTATCATAACACTCTTTCCGGTCTTTGCTACTTCCTTCAACATTTTATGGAGGATATCCTGACCATTATGATAAACCTTGAAAATGCTTCCCGCCATCATTCCTTCATACACACGTCCGCCTATATCGAACGGCAAATGTAGCATTTGCAACAGGGAACGGTTGGTGAAATGGATATGTAAATCGGTATCATACGTAATGACACCGTCGCGAATGGAATGGAAGATATTATCAAACTCATTGCGTTGCTCTACCATTTTATTTTGTACCAACAAACGGGTCTGTACCTGTACCCTCCGCTTGGCCTCGCGACGATTGACGCGAATCAACCATACGATAGATGCAATCAACAATGCCAGAATAGACGGATAAAGAAGGATAAACAAGAGTTTATATTTCTCCCAATAGGGTTCATTGACAACAGTTCCTTTCGAGCCTATCTTGTCAGGATTGACATGAAAAAATTCCAGTTGCTTGTAGTCATATATAAACCCTTGCGGAATCTCAGTAACCCCGACGTCTTTGGGAGACGTTCCTTTTAACACGGAAGAAGCTCTCTGTGCGGCCTGCATTGCCGAAGTATAGGCATCGCAATCATAAGCACCGAACACTCCGTTGGTCAAACCAACATTCTGTGTAGCAAAAACAGGGGCTTTCGAGTTTTTGCCTACAAAAGAAAGAAAAGGAGACCATTTGGGAGCAATTACCACACGTCCGTAACTATTACGCGGATAGCAAATAGCAGAAATAATATGGCTGGTTGTCTGATTTTGTGTGTTATATATCTTCATGTCATAATCGGGATTATCTTTCTGAAAGACTTCCCATTCCTCCTGAAAATCCTCCAGTCCCTTGTTACTCAGAAAACTATTATCAATCACACAAATAACCTCTTTGCGTTTGGGAAACAGTCGCTGTGCCTCCCGCAAAATAATATCAAAATCAGGATTGACCGTATATCCGCAGACATTGGGATGAGCGGCAAACAGCTTCTCATCCGGATACTTAATACCAAAAAACACAACCGGTATTTGCAAGGGCAACGAGTCTCCACACGCAAAGAGCGTATAGAAAGCCTCATCATTGGATGTCACAATCAAATCGGTTTCCCTGTCACGAGCACGCTCACAGAAACGACGCATAATGACTTTCTCAGATCTGAATGCCCAAAAATCCGCATCCAGATATTCAGTCGTTATATTCACTTTCAATCCATTATCTTTAAAGCCTTTCACCAAACCTTGGTTCAAATCGCGATGCCAAGGAGTCTGCGAAGTATACGATTGGATAAAAAGCACATTGTATGTACGCTCCGATGCTGCCGCTTGACAAAGAACGGCAATAAACAGAACTACAAACACACAGAAATATCGTTGTTTCATAAGCAAAAGATCTGCACCTCTTTCAATATTGTTCGCACAAAGATAAGTTATTATATTGAAAACAATGCAAATAGCCTTAACTTTTTACTGCACTTGATGCCCGTCAAAGAAACGAACTGTCCGCGAAGTCTGTTTTGCCTGTTCTTCATTATGCGTCACCATAACAATCGTCCGTCCGTCTTCCTTATTCAACCGGTGAAGCAGTTCCATAACTTCCGCTCCCATTCTGGAGTCCAGGTTACCGGTCGGCTCGTCAGCAAGGATAATCTCCGGATTGCCGATAATCGCACGGGCAACAGCAACACGCTGGCACTGACCACCGGAGAGCTGAGACGGGAAATGACGCATCCGGTGACTTAACCCCACCTTTGCCAAAACGTCCTGTGCCAACCGCTTGCGTTCACTGCTACTCATACGACGATAAAGTAAAGGCAACTCGACATTATCCAGCACATTGAGCGAATTTATCAGGTGGAAGGACTGAAACACAAATCCCAGTTTCTTATTACGGAAAGCGGCAAGTTCCTTATCTTTCATGCTTTCAATTCTTGTTCCGGCTACTTCTATACTTCCACCGGTTGGTGTATCCAATAGCCCCATAATGTTCAATAAAGTGGATTTACCACAACCTGACGGCCCCATAATGCTCAGGAACTCTCCTTTATTCACTGTAAGGTTTACATCCTCCAACGCTACCGTCTCAATCTCATTGGTGCGATAAATCTTATTAATGCCAACTAATTTAATCACAGTCGTAAGTATTTAAATCGTTATTATTATAATCTGTCTTTCTCTTTTTCCGGTCGTATCTTTCATCATTTATTCATCACGCAAGGCTTCGGTGGGAGGAATCCTACTTATCTTGTAAGCCGGAATAAAGACTCCGAGCAACACCACAACGATAATAATGATATAAACTATAAGTGACACTACTATATAATGCAGCCAGAAATTGTTAATCCAAAGTGAAGGCACGACATAGCCCTGTTCATACCAGTTGCCTTCTGCCAGTCCATACTGCAAATAAATCAGACACCCCACCAACCAGGCAAACGAAGCCAATATAGCAGCTTCTCCCATTAATAGCCTGCATATATTACCCGGTGCTGCCCCATAGCTCAACATAATTCCCACTTCTTCACGGCGGCTACGAGTTTGGAGCCAGAAAGCACCGGTGACTCCTAACGCCAGATTAATAAGAAAGAAAACCGCTAATATTATATTCATCCGGTATTTATTGGTAACACCGGAGCCATATTCCAAGTAATCCAATTGTTCCTTGTAAGTAGAGACCTCCCGTATATAAAGATTACCGGCTTTCAGATTACTGTATGCCCAAGTACGGAAGTCATGCAGAAAACGTTGCTCGGACACATCCGGTTGCAGACGAATCAAAAAAGATCCCCCGTTCCATACTTCTTTCGAACGAACATTCAATTGCGGTTCAAAGAAAGAATACATACCTTGTTCATAATTACGGGAACGCACTTTCTCCACGACTCCTTTTATTGAGAAAAAAGTTGTATCCTTCTCATCGTCATCGCTATTATAAAACAGTCGTTTTCCGGTCAATCGGCCGACCTTCGGAAGGATCTGCAACAAATCAGCAGATACAACAAGATCATTTCTCTGATAATCCATATTGTCCAATTCTCCCAATGTCTTTCCTTCAAAGGTTTTGAAACCAAAAGTCTCAAAGAATCCGGTATGGGGTATAAAGTAGGATATGGACGCCGGTATTG
>UMHX01028910.1_pt1 | contig 10484 bp, 9 predicted proteins | sample 1965651 | NCBI WGS metagenome assembly UMHX01 (sample SAMEA4836109, study PRJEB28245) | human gut metagenome | biome: gut microbiome; material: fecal sample | place: Denmark | collected 2008 | reverse complement strand
CTAGATTTATCTGAATACCATGTCAAAATTTCATAATTACAGCTTTAACAACACAATGTTAATTGCAATGCAAAAGCCTGACGCTACGTTAGTGGTCGGATTCAAGGAATATACTTTGCTGAATAAACGGGGGGACGATAATGCAGGATGTTATGAATGTAAATAAGAAAGAATATAAAATTGTGAAGTTATTAGGACATGGAAAAGGTGGTTATTCCTATTTGGCAGAACGGGAAGGTAAATTTTATGTGTTAAAGCAGATACACCATGAGCCATGTGAATATTACTCATTTGGCAATAAAATCGAAGCAGAACAAAATGATTATAACAGACTGTTGCAGACAGGAATCAGAATTCCAAGAATGTTAGACATTGATGTAGCAAATGAAAGAATATTAAAAGAGTATATTGACTATGAATGTAACAATTACATGGATGAATGGAATTTTGAAAATTGGGGGATTAAGTACTGGTCTAAGACTCCGGAATTTATTGATTATATGGAGCAGCATTAGTTATGTAACTCCAGATTTTGTTCAATCCAAATCTCTTATAATCCTCAAAACTTGTTGATTTTACACGAATAAAAACTATACTATAGATAGTACCTATTATTGGGAATCAGGGTGCAGAGCAGAAAAAGATACGAGGAAGTAATGATGAGAGAAGAAGATAAAACAAGAATGACAGAGGGAAGCATTTCCAGAAAAATTATTTTATTTGCGATTCCACTGTTTCTTGGAAATTTGTTTCAGCAATTGTATAACACGGCAGATTCACTGATCGTAGGAAATTATCTCGGCAGCAATGCGTTGGCGGCAGTCAGCTCATCCGGGAATCTGATCTTTCTGATGGTTGGATTTATCAATGGCATCGCAATGGGTGCAGGTGTTGTGATTGCCAGATATTATGGGGCGAAAGACAGGGCAAATCTGGAGAAAGCAATCCACACAACGGTTGCGTTTGGAATTGCAGCAGGAATTGCATTGACAGTGATCGGCATGCTTTTAGCACCAAAGATCCTGGTGCTGATGGGAACACCCGCAGAGGTGCTTCCGGAATCTATCACCTATTTCCGCACTTATTTTGCAGGCTCTATCGGAGTGATCATGTACAATATTTTTGTAGGGATTTTGCAGTCGGTTGGAGACAGCAGACATCCGCTGATTTATCTGATCATTTCTTCCTGTATCAATGTGGTGCTGGATATTTTCTTTATTTCAGGATTGGGGATGGGAGTCGGTGCAGCCGCTTTGGCAACAGCGATTTCCCAATTTATAAGTGCATTCTTATGTCTGATTCATCTTCTGAGAGCAAAAGAAGAATATAGGCTTCAGTTAAATAAAATCCGTTTTGACAGCCAGATGCTGTGGCAGATCATACAAAACGGTGTGCCGTCCGGTTTTCAGAATTCTGTGATCGCCATTGCGAATGTTTTTGTGCAGACAAATATCAATGCATTTGGGAAAATGGCGATGGCAGGATGTGGATCTTATTCCAAAATCGAAGGATTTGCGTTTCTGCCGGTGACCTGTTTTACGATGGCGTTGACCACTTTTGTCAGCCAGAATCTTGGTGCAAAGCAGTATGACCGTGCAAAAAAAGGAGCGAGGTTTGGCGTTCTCTGTTCGATTATCATTGCAGAATTGATCGGAGTTGTGATTTATACAGCCGCACCGGTGCTTATTGCAGCCTTTAACAGTGAACCGGATGTAGTACATTATGGAGTTATGCAGTCGAGAACCATTGCGTTGTTCTATTTTCTGCTGGCTTTTTCCCACTGCATCGCTGCGGTGCTTCGTGGTTCGGGAAATGCATCGGTTCCGATGATCGTTATGCTGTGTGTATGGTGTCTGTTCCGTGTAAGCTATATCACGGTTACGGTTCATTTTATCCCGGACATCCGCGTGATCTTCTGGGCGTATCCATTGACCTGGAGTATTAGTTCGGTCATTTTCCTTGCTTTATTTTTGCGTGGAAAATGGGTGTATGGGTTTGAAAAGAGAAAATAAGCAGCATATCCGGCGTAGGGGAAAAGCTTGACAATTTCAGCTTTACGTCTAAAATAATATCATATGAATTTGAATGAGACTGATGCATAAAAGAAATGTATCAGTCTTATCTTATGCAGAGGAGAACCGGAATTTATGAAAAAAAGTGGAACCATGAAAAAAATGCTCACCTATTATAAACCTTACATGCGTGTGTTCTGGACAGACATGTTTTTCGCAACGCTCTCTGCGGCGGTTGCCCTGATCATTCCGCTGGTCGTGCGGTATGTGACCTACAATCTTGTGTACCGTGAGCCGGCAGAGATTTTGCATCAGGCAGCATACATTGCCATTGGATTGTTTGTGCTGGTGGCGGTTGACTGTTACAGTAAATTCTACATTTGTAATTACGGACATGTGATGGGAGCGAAAATCGAGTATGACATGCGTGCGGAAATTTTTGCACATTACCAGAAACTGTCCTTTTCCTTTTATGATGACCAGAAAGTCGGACAGCTGATGAGCCGTATCACAACCGATCTTTTTGATATCAGCGAACTGATGCATCATGGACCTGAGAACATCATTCTGTCCGTGATCAAAATTGCCGGAGCACTGATCATTCTTGTGAACATCAGCCCAATGCTCGCAGTTGCAGCCTTTGCAATATTGCCGTTCATGCTGATCTATGCATTTGTCCTGAATAAAAAAATGCGTCTCGCATTCAAACAGAACCGTGTAAAAATTGCGGACATCAATGCGCAGATCGAGGATAACTTATCCGGTATCCGGGTGGTAAAATCTTTTGCCAACGAAGCGATTGAAAACCGCAAGTTTAAACAAGGCAATGACGGTTTCCTTGCAGCCAAGAAAAACAGCTATTTTTACATGGGAAGTTATCAGGCAGGGCTTGGAGCGTTTACGACACTCATTCAGGTCAGTGTGATCCTGACAGGTACGGTGCTGATCGCAAAAGGCAGTGTGGACGTCAGCGACCTTGTCACATTTATGCTCTATATCAGTGTGTTTACGGATCCGGTCCGCACCCTCATTGATTTCACAGAGCAGTTTCAGAATGGTTATACCGGATTTGAGCGTTTTCAGGAGATCCTCGCCGTTCATCCGGATATCGAGGACAAAAAAGATGCAGTGGAACTTAAGGATGTAAAGGGAGATATTACTTTTGAAAATGTTTCATTCCAGTATGAGGAAAACACGGAAAAAGTGTTGAACCATATCAGTTTAAATGTTCCGGCGGGGGCTTACATGGCATTAGTCGGTTCCTCCGGCGCAGGAAAAAGTACGCTCTGTTCCCTCATTCCTCGTTTCTATGACGTGACGGGCGGCGCAGTAAAAATCGATGGAAAAGATGTGCGTGATCTCACCTTAAAGAGTCTGCGCGACCACATCGGCATTGTGCAGCAGGATGTGTATCTTTTTGTTGGAACTGTTTTTGACAATATCCGTTACGGAAAACCGGATGCGACAAGAGAGGAAGTCATCGAGGCAGCAAAAAACGCCAATGCGCATGAGTTTATCATGTCACTTCCAAACGGTTATGAGACGGACATCGGACAGCGCGGGATCAAGCTTTCCGGCGGACAGAAGCAGCGATTGTCCATTGCAAGGGTTTTCCTTAAAAATCCACCGATCCTTATTTTTGATGAGGCAACCTCCGCACTTGACAATGAGAGTGAAAAAGTAGTACAGGATTCATTGGAGAAGCTTGCAAAAAACCGTACCACGTTTGTAATTGCACACAGGCTTTCCACCATCAAAAACGCAGAGAAGATCATTGTTTTATCTGAGGATGGTATCGAAGAATCAGGAACACATGAAGAACTGATGGACAGGAAGGGAACTTACGAAAAGCTTTACAATATGCAGTTCCACAAATAAAATGAAAGCAGCAGAAAAAGAGGAGAATTGATATGCCGGAACTTATCCGTAAAAAAAAGAAAATGTCATCGTTTGAGATGATCGCATTTGGATTTGCAGGTGTGATATTACTTGGAGCAATTATTTTAATGCTTCCGATCTCATCTTCTGCCGGAGTTGTGACACCGTTTGATAAAACTTTATTTACTGCGACATCAGCTGTCTGCGTGACAGGACTTGTGGTCGTGGATACAGGAAGCTACTGGTCGGCGTTTGGCCAGGCAGTGATCTTACTTCTGATCCAGACCGGTGGATTGGGAGTCATCACTGTGGTTGCATCTTTTTCAATGGTTTCCGGGAGAAAGATCTCGTTAATGCAGCGGAGTACGATGCAGGATGCGATTTCAGCACCGAAAGTAGGTGGAATTGTCCGGCTTACGAAATTTATTCTACAGGGAACATTTCTGATCGAACTGATCGGTGCCATTCTCATGCTTCCTGTATTTTGCAGGGATTATGGATGGAAAGGAATCTGGATGTCAGTCTTCCATTCGGTATCGGCTTTTTGCAATGCAGGTTTTGACATACTTGGAACGACGGAACAGACATTTCCATCTCTGACAGGATATATTGCCAATCCATTGATCAATATTGTGATCATGCTTTTGATCGTGATCGGTGGCATCGGATTTCTGACCTGGGATGATTTTTGCACAAACAAATGGAACTTGAAACGTTACCGTCTGCAGAGTAAGATTATCCTCGTTACCACCGCTGTTTTGATTTTACTGCCGGCTATTTTTTTCTTTCTGAGTGATTTCGCCGGATTTTCTATGGGAAAAAGAATACTGGCTTCTTTTTTTCAGTCGGTAACTCTTCGAACAGCAGGATTTAATACGGCAGATCTTGGTGCAATGAACGATTCTTCCAAAGCGATCATGATTTTGATGATGCTGATCGGTGGATCTCCGGGATCAACGGCAGGAGGTATGAAGACAACAACGATCGCAGTGCTGATACTGAATGCGTTTGCAACATTCGGAAGAGAGCCGGAAACAGAGGTTTTTGGAAGAAGATTCGATAATACAGTAGTGAAAAATGCGGCAACGATCGCTATTTTGTATTTTTTCCTGTTTTTTGCAGGAGGAATCGCAATCAGTCAGATAGAACATGTTGCATTATCGGATTGTCTTTTTGAAACAGCATCGGCAGTGGGCACGGCAGGACTTACATTAGGGATCACAACGGAGCTTGGACTGGTATCACATCTGATATTGGTTGTTTTGATGTATCTTGGAAGAGTTGGCGGACTGACACTTATATATGCTGCAATTTCAGTAAAAATCCAGAGTGGGGCAAAAAGACCGCTTGATAAAATAACTGTTGGATAAAGGAGAAAATTATAATGAAAAATATTTTGCTTATCGGACTCGGAAGATTTGGAAAGCATGTTGCATACCAGTTGAATGAGCTTGGACATGAAGTGATGGCTGTGGATGAGAATGAAAATCTTGTCAATGAAATTCTTCCGTATGTCACAGACGCACAGATCGGTGACAGTACCAATGAGAATTTTCTGGAGTCGCTTGGAATCAAAAATTATGATATTTGTTTTGTGACGATCGGAGGCAATTTCCAGAATTCCCTGGAGACAACTTCTCTTTTGAAAGAACTTGGCGCTAAAATGGTCATATCGCGTGCAGAGCGGGATGTACAGGCAAAGTTCCTGCTTCGCAACGGAGCAGACGAGGTCATTTATCCGGAAAAACAGATCGCCAACTGGGCAGCGATCCGCTATACGGCAGATCATATCCATGATTATATCGAAGTGGATGATTCTCATGCTATTTTTGAGGTGGAGGTGCCGGGAGGCTGGATCGGAAAAACGATCGGTGAACTGGATATCCGTAAAAAGTACAGCATCAGTATTCTGGCGATCAAAACAGACGGAAAGATGAATATGGCGATTGGCCCGGATATGGAATTAAGCAGTGAAGATACCCTTTTGGTTCTCGGTACATACAGGGATATGCAGAAGTGTTTTCGGATATAATGGATAAAAATAAACAGGGTATAAAATAATTATTAAAAATTGCACAAAATTTGCATTTTGTAAAATAATCGAGTAAAATAGGAATGTTCGGGCAGAAAGTGTGATCCGGACAGACAAAGATAATACAATGTAACCATGATAATCTGCATTCTGCATATTATCAAGACATAAAAAGGAGTGGATTTATTATGACAAAAATTGATATTATTTCCGGTTTCTTAGGAGCAGGAAAAACCACATTTATTAAAAAAATGATCGATGAGGTATTTAAGGGCGAGAAGATCGTTCTGATCGAGAATGAGTTCGGTGAAGTCGGAATCGACGGCGGTTTCTTAAAAGATGCAGGAATCCAGATCACCGAGATGAATTCCGGCTGTATCTGCTGCTCATTAGTAGGTGATTTCGGAAAGAATCTTCACGAAGTGATTGACAAATATCATCCGGACCGCATTCTGATCGAGCCATCTGGTGTCGGTAAGTTATCCGATGTTATGAAGTCTGTGATCGATATCGAGAAAGAGGAAGACGTTAAATTAAACGGACTCGTAACTGTCGTAAATGCTTTAAAAGCAAGCAAACAGATGAAAGCATTCGGTGAATTTTTTAATAATCAGATTGAATATGCTACAGTTGTTGTACTGAGCAGAAGCCAGAATGCAACACCTGAGCAGTTAGAACTTTGTGTAAAACAGATCCAGACATTGAATCCAAAGGCTGCAATCATCACAACAGCATGGGATGCGATCAAAGGCGAGCAGATATTAAAAGTGATCGAGGGAGCAGATTCTCTTGAGATGAAACTGATGGCTGAGCAGCATGCCAAAGAAGAGGCAGAGGAGCATGAGCATGAACATCACCATCATGACCACGATCATGAAGACCACGATCATGAGCATGATCACGAACATCATCATGAACATGACGAGAACTGCACCTGCGGATGCCACGATCACGAAGAACATGAGCATGATCACGGCCACGACCATGAACACCATCACGATCATGAAGACCACGACCACGACCATGAGCACCATCATGAACATGACGAAAACTGCACCTGCGGATGCCATGACCATGAGCATCATCATCACCATCATGCAGATGAAGTGTTTACAAGCTGGGGAAAAGAGACGCCTCACAAATTCACGAAGGAAAAGATCGAGGATGTATTAAAGACTCTCTGCGAGACAGATGATTACGGAACAATCCTCCGTGCCAAGGGAATGGTAGAAGATGAGAATGGCACATGGATTTATTTTGACATGGTTCCGGGTGAATATGAGCTTCGTGACGGCGAGCCTGACTATACAGGAAGACTTTGTGTGATCGGCTGCAACATTGACGAACACAGATTAGAAGAGTTATTCGGAATTTAATAAGGGAGAATATATATGAACGAAATACCAGTATATTTATTTACCGGTTTTATGGACAGTGGAAAGACCTCCCTCATCAAAGACACCTTATTTGAGCAGGGTTTTGCAAAAGAGGGAAAAAGCCTTGTCATCTGCTGTGAAGACGGCGATGCAGAGTTTACGGATGAAGAACTTGAAAAAAATAATGTAAAACTTGTCATGGTAGACAGTGAGGCAGATTTTACAGAGGACTTTTTGAAAAAAGTAAATACCGAGTACCAGCCGGAGCAGGTATTCTTAGAGTACAACGGAACCTGGCAGATGGGAACACTCATGGATATGGAACTTCCAAAGTACTGGATGATCGTACAGCAGCTTGCCACGGTAGATGCAACGACTTTCGATATGTATCTTGCAAATATGCGTACAATGATCATGGAACAGCTTTTTTCCGCAGATGTCGTGATCTTCAATCGCTGTGATGACAGTACAGACAAAGGAAAATACCGCAGAAATGTCAAGGCATTAAACCGGAAAGCACAGCTTGTCTATGAGCGTGCGGACGGAACACTTGACGAGAGACCGGAGGAGTTACCGTTTGACATTACTGCGGATGAGATTGAAATTTCCGATGCAGATTATGCGATCTGGTATATGGATTGTCAGGACAATCCGAAAAAGTATGAGGGTAAGAAAGTTTCTTTCTTAGCACTTGTATACAATCCGGACAAACTGAAAAAAGGAATTATGGTTCCAGGACGTTTCGCAATGACCTGCTGTGTGGAGGATGTTACCTTTATCGGTTTCAAAACGAAATACGACAGGGAAGATGAAATACCTCACAAATCCTGGATCAATATCACAGCAGAAGTACACGTAGAATTCGCAAAAGAGTACAAGGGAAAAGGTCCTGTATTGTATCCAATTTCCATAACTCCAGCCGAGAAGCCGGAAGATGAACTCGTATACTTCTCATAAAAATAAAAAAAGGTGTTGACAAAGATACGTTAATGTATTAAAGTAACACCATAAAGAAAAACCGTTGAGAAAGAGTAGTAAGTAATCTGTTGATATTACAGAGAGCTGCAGGTGGTGGGATTGCAGTATGGATCATTTTACTGAATGGACTTTCGAGGGTGACCTGAACAACATACATAAAGCATACAGAGCCATGTATCAGCAGTAGGAGTCACCGGGAACCGAACCCGTTATCAATCAGGCGTGTATGATAGTACATGAGAGAGTGGACCGGATGGTCAAGATGAGTGGTACCGCGATAATAAGATTTTATTACCGTCTCAAGCAACAGCTTGAGACGGTTTTTGTTTACTTGCAAACAAAACCGCAATACATGATTCTTATAACTTTCAAAACGGATTTCTTTCAAAAAAACATTCTTAAAATTTGGAGGAAAAAATGATGAAGAGAAAAATGATGGCAGCAGTATTGACAATGGCAATGGCAGCAGCAATGATCGGTGGATGCGGAAACAGCACAGACACATCCAATGCAGGAAACAGCACGAACACAACAGAGAGCAGTGCAGACGCAGCCGATACCGCAAAGGACACTGCACAGAATACTGCAGACAAAACCGTGTACAAAGTTGGAATCGTACAGTATGTAGATGATGCATCCTTAAACCAGATTGAGAAAGCAATTGAAGCAGAGCTGGATGCAAAAGGAGCAGAACTTGGTGTGACATTTGATTATGCAGATTACACCTATAATGGTCAGGCAGATTCCTCTACCCTGAACCAGATCGCAGCAGATCTTGTGGCAGAGGGTGTCGATGTGATCATTCCGATCGCAACGCCGGCAGCAATGATCATGCAGAACGCAACGGAAGATAATCAGATCCCGATTGTATTTTCCGCAGTATCAGATCCGGTCGGAGCAGGACTTGTAGCAAGTGCAGATGCTCCGGGTGCCAATATTACAGGAACATCCGATGCAATTGATGTGGCACAGATCATGGATTTCATTTTGGCAGCGGATCCGGATGCTGCAAAAATCGGATTTCTGTATGATAAGAGCCAGGATTCTTCCACAAGTGCTATTCAGGCGGCAAAAGATTACTGCGATGAACATGGGATTTCCTATGTAGAAAAAACAGGTACAACAACCGGTGAGATCCAGGCAGCAGCAGATTCCCTGGTGGCAGAAAAAGTAGACGCTATTTTTACACCACAGGACAACACTGTTATGACAGCAGAACTTGCGATTTTTGAAAAATTTGCAGACGCAGGTATCCCTCACTACACAAGTGCAGATTCCTTTGCTTTAAACGGAGCATTCTTAGGATACGGCGTCAACTATGAGACACTCGGAACAAAGACAGCAGACATGGTTGCAGACATTCTTGCAAACGGAGCAGATCCGGCCACAACACCAGTAGAAACATTAGACAGCGGTATCGTAACCGTAAATACAGAGATTGCAGAAAAAGTCGGAATCGATTATTCTATCTTTAAAGATATGTGTTCCGAATTGATCGAGACAGTAACAGCAGAGGAGTTTAATTAAGGTATGGGTTCCATTATTACATTATCAATTGTACAGAGTGCATTAGAACTTGGTTTTATCTATGCACTGGTCGCACTGGCATTATTTATATCCTTCAGTATTTTAAACATTGCGGATCTTTCGACCGATGGATGTTTTACATTGGGATGTGCCGTCTGTGCATCGGTGACACTTGCAGGTCATCCGATATTTGGATTATTTGTAGCGATGGCAGCTGGTGTCTGCTCCGGTTTTGTGACCGCTTTCTTACAGACAAAAATGGGGATTCAGTCCATTTTGGCGGGAATCATCGTAAATACCGGATTGTATACAATTAATATTGCAGTAATGGGATTCGCTTCCAACATGAACTTATTCAACTGTGAATCCGTTTTTACCTGGGCAAAAACAGCGATCGGTGGAACGTGGTATAAACTGATCGTGGCTGCACTGATCGTTATCATTGTAGGAGTGCTGATCTCTTTCTTTTTAAATACAAGGCTTGGACTTTCCATCCGCGCAACCGGAGATAATCCGGATATGGTAAGAGCTTCCAGCATTAATACAAGTGCCATGATCACGATCGGACTTTGTGTTGCCAATGCCCTGACCGGTCTCTCCGGCGGACTGCTTGCGCAGTATCAGAAATCCTGTGATATCAATCTTGGAACCGGAATGGTAACAATCGCACTCGCCAGCCTG
>UMHX01082444.1_pt1 | contig 10487 bp, 8 predicted proteins | sample 1965651 | NCBI WGS metagenome assembly UMHX01 (sample SAMEA4836109, study PRJEB28245) | human gut metagenome | biome: gut microbiome; material: fecal sample | place: Denmark | collected 2008 | reverse complement strand
ATTATCACACAATACAAATTATACAACTACAGAAGAAGGTTTTGTGAACATAAATATTTGGACAGGAATGTTTGAATACAAATATCTGGACATAAGAAAAAAATATCTGAAAGAAAAAATATCTAAAAGTAAAAATATCATGAAAAATAAGTAGTGTTAGTTTAAAAGCGTAAATCGGTAGACAGTCATATTATCAAGTTATCAAGGGCAGCAGTTAAGCAGTTAATTGTAATACAGTTATCAGTCATAACAAGGAAAATATATTTTCTCAAAATAACAAGGTTATAAAGGGCAATATCAGGGCAAAAGTTAGAGTGAAATTTTGGTAGTATTTTAATGATTGAGAGTGCATTTGATGATTGAGAGTGCATTAAGAGAGATGTTAAGAGAGAATATCAAGAGAATATCAAGAGGATAGAGCTTTTGCCTTAAAACTGAATAAAAGAGATTGCCCTTTGACATATGTTATGGGGCAAAGCTAAATATCCTCTAAAGAGGTAAAATAGCCAACCAGCCCTAAAGTGTCCAAACGTAAAAATCGACCTTGGAGAATTGTAGAAATACAGTTCTTCAGGGTCTTTTTTGTTACATTACACAGCGGTATTCTTTTGTTTAAGGTTTACGTATCTGTAGTTGTAACCATCCTGCATGTGGCAGATACACACAGGTGGGAATCAGGGTATTTTTGCACACTGATATTCGAACTCATATCCATCCATGTGTTAGTCTGCTGTATGTTGTATAGAATCTTAAGTGTATTATACTCAAAATAGGTGGTAATATGTAGAATTGGAATTTAGTTTTTTATTTAAGTATGATATACTGACCATAAAAGAAAAGCTTTTTGGAGAGGATGGAACCATTTTTATGAATAAAAAAGATACAAAGATCAACCGAAATGATATGCTGGAATTAACCCGCAGGATGACATTATCCAGAAACTGCTTTGTGCGTGCAGCAGGAGCATATATAGATGATGAGGGATACATAGATAATACCTTCAATGTAAGCTTCAAAAATATGAGCAAACATGATCAGCAGGTAAATCTGGATCTTGCGAAAACCATTCCTTTTTCCAAAACAAATGAACAGTTAAAACGTTATAAATTCCCTGAAGGGGATATAGCATATGACAGCATCCACAAACTGCTGATGGCATTATCGCAATATGGATTAAAAGATGATCTTCTGGTTCAGACTCTCTGTGAACAGCTTGCAGAGGGGATCTACAGTACAAGAGATTCATCAAATAGAACAAACCGCTTGCGGGGACAGGAGTTTGGAATTTATATTTATCATGGAATATATGATATTCCCAAGAAAGGCTCAGACCACAGCGAACAGTGGGAGTCAGAAGAAATATACAGTTTCCTGATCTGTGTGGTGGCTTCGGTAGATAAAGATTACAATGCCGGAACTCCAAAATGCGGCTTTATTTTCCCTGCCTTTGAAGACCGTTCCGCAGAACCTGGAAAAATAGATGTATTCTTTGAAATACCGGAGCATCTGGACGAGGGATTTCTGGACAGGATAATAGGGCAATAATCTGAACAGGGTGGTCATTTATGAGGATTGTGATAGATAAATCTTAATTAAATCATATGTAATTCAATTTAGTCATTTTATGCATAAATGACTAAATTAAAATGAAGCTATTTGGAGAAATATATGGAAAGACGGTATATGAATGAAGTGGGCAGATGGCAAGATACGATGCTGCTGGGCAAATCCGAGAAATGAGCGTTACATTCGTTATCACGATGAGGAGTGGGGCATTCCGGTGCATGATGACCGGAAGCTCTTTGAAATGCTGATATTGGAGTGCTTTCAGGCGGGTCTGTCCTGGGAATGTGTTCTGAACAAGCGAGATGCCTTTCGCGTGGCTTTTGACAATTTTGATCCGGAAAAAGTCAGCGCTTACACTGAGGACAAGCTGGAAGCACTGCGGAGTAATCCCGGCATCATACGAAACCGCCTGAAAATACAGGCTGCCGTTACCAATGCATGTGCGTTCCTGGAAATTCAGAAGGAGTACGGCAGCTTTTCAGACTATATCTGGCATTGGACAGATGGAAAAGTAGTTTATGAAACCGGCCGGACAAGTTCGGAACTGTCTGACTGTATATCAAAAGATTTGAAAAAACGCGGCATGAAGTTTGTGGGAACAACGGTCATCTATGCCTATTTACAGGCAGTAGGAGTTCTCTGTTCTCATGAGCAGGGTTGCTTTTTGGCAAATCAGGAAGCTGAGCATTATAATAGTTATTCATAAGACTGTTATTTCCTGATTTTTATCCATCCTGCATGAACCAGATGTACACCTGCGGGAATCAGAGAAAGCAGATGTATATATGTGCAGCTGCCTGTTTCTGCATATATCGGCAGAATGAGTGTATGAAATGCAAGATAAAGGTATGTGCCTGCAGCGATGAGATTACACAGAAAAAAACTCCAGCCGAAGATACCGGAAATAGAAGCTGTAAGAATGATGACCAGCGTCAGGGTATCAGGAACAAAGGGAAGATGAATAAAATCAAATTCAGGTTTCAGGGAAAGAAATGCGAGCACTGCGTAAAGAAAAAGCACTGCATTTAATGAACTCATGATCTTAAACGGTAAACTGTAAAAAGGTGTAACAGGGCAGTTGGGCCATAGTTCAACATCCAGTTTCTGTGCAAGCTGGGTTGCTGACTTTGTAAAGGTTATGTTTGTCATTACAACAGCTTTATCGCAGTCATAGAAGTTTGCACCTGCATAGGCTTCCTGAACGGCTTTATTTCCAACAGGATGGGTGTAATATTTACATTGTATCCCGTATTTTTTTCGATGTTTGAAAGCAATGATATCGATTCCCTGGTCTCCGGAGCTTTGGGTTACTTTTATTTTAGAAAAATGCTTTCGCTTTAGTATCTTTGCACATTGATATTCAAATTCATATCCATCCATGTGTTGAGTCTCCTGTATTATATAAAATTGTATAGCAGTCCTCGTAAATGATACATTTAAGAGGATTGCTATAGATGTAGTGCATATTGCAATATATTATATCTGCAACATACCATTTATAGAAATTCAGGAAAATACTGTAAGTAATGAAATGGCTGGTGTTACGGTATTTTCCTGAATTACGATAACAGTTTGCAGCAAAATAAGAATACCATGTTTGATGATAAAGAACAAGTGTTTTGCGAAGAAAAGAAGAATGGGTTATTGTTTACTGGCTGGTTTACTGGTTGCGTTACTGAGACGTTACCGAGAATGGAATAAACAGTAACGAGAATGGTTACTCTTTGCGGGAATTGTGTTATAATAGTCTTTGATTTATTGCTACTGAAAAAAGTGGACAGTTTATAGCGAGCCTATTAAATGCACTATTTACGAGGATTGCTATAGTAATTATACAAAACCGTAAGAGGGGGAGGAACATTTGAAAAATTTTGAAGAAATTATGTCGGAACGAAAAAACCGTATAGAAGCCAGAAAGGACGAGCTGATCCGCAGGAGTCTACTGTCTGAAGAATTTCTGGAAATGATCCAGAAAAATAAAAGGCCCTTTGATCTGCTGATGTCTTACTATCAGTGTGCTGTCATGGAGATTGAGACAAAATTCAGAGTGCTGAATCAGGAGTATTCCTTGGAATATGATAAAAATCCTATCGAGGGTATTAAAACCAGAATTAAATCTTATGACAGCATTGTGCGGAAAATACGCAGAAAAAATATTCCCATGTCTTTAACTGCTATAGAAGAAAATATCAAGGATATCGCAGGTGTCCGGGTAATCTGTTCTTTTCCGGAGGATATCTATGAGCTGGCAGACAGCTTTCTGCGTCAGGATGATATTGTACTGATCGAGAAAAAAGATTATATAAAAAATCCAAAACCCAGTGGTTACAGAAGCCTGCATCTGATCGTGCAGGTGCCTATCTTTCTGCAGAAAAACAAAAAAATGGTAAATGTGGAAGTCCAGTTTCGAACTATTGCCATGGATTTCTGGGCAAGTCTGGAACATAAGCTTCGCTATAAAAAAGATATCCCGGCAGATCAGGCACAGCAATTGCAGGAGGAGCTTCTGGCGTGTGCCACCCAGAGTGCTCAGTTGGATAACCGGATGCAGGAAATTCGTAATCAACTGGTCAGCAGAGCTGATAAGGGGAATCAATCCTGAGAAAGTTCCTTATTTCAGGAACTTCCTCAATAATTTTTCATAAATTTTTCTATATGGCTGGTATCTCATTGGCAAATCCAGCCATGTTTTTTTGTCTACAATACTCTTATAGTGGGAGAAGGTATGAAAACCGTCTTTGCCATGGTAGGAACCCATTCCGCTTTCACCAAAGCCGCCAAATCCCATCTCACTGGTTGCCAGGTGGATGATGGTGTCATTGACACATCCGCCTCCGAATCCACAGCGGGAAGTAACTTTTTCCGCAGCTTCTTTGTCGGAGGTGAAGATATATAGTGCCAGAGGATGTGCCATGGAGTTGACCTTTTCAATGGCCTCATCCAGGGAATCATAGGCCAGCACAGGAAGCACAGGACCGAAGATTTCCTCCTGCATTACTGCATCCCCGAAGGTTACATTATCCATAACAGTAGGAGCGATCTGAAGAGCTCCCGGATTGTTGTCACCGCCGCAGACTACCTTGCTGGGATCGATCAGATTGCAGATACGAGTAAAGTGCTTTTCATTAATAATTTTCCCATAATTCTTATTATTCAGAGGTGTGGAACCAAACTGTTTCCTGATCTGTTTCTGGATCTGTCGGATCAGTTCATCCTTGATTTCTCTGTCGCAGTAAATATAATCAGGTGCTACACAGGTCTGACCACAGTTGAGATATTTTCCAAATACAATTCTTCTGGCTGCAAGTTTCAGGTTGGCACTTTTCTCTACAATGCAGGGGCTTTTACCGCCCAGCTCCAGGGTAACGGGGGTCAGATGTACAGATGCTTTTGCCATTACTTCCCTGCCAACATGCTGGCTTCCTGTAAAGAAAATATAGTCAAAATGTTCATTGAGAAGAGTGTTATTTTCCGCACGTCCGCCGTTTACCACAGCCACATACTGGGGATCAAAACATTCGGTGATAATGGTTTCAATCACCCGGCTGGTGTGAGGAGAGTAGGCACTTGGTTTCAGTACAACTGTATTTCCGGCTGCAATCGCATCGATCAGCGGATCAATGGTGAGCAGGAAAGGATAATTCCATGGGCTCATAACCAGGACAACACCATAAGGAGATGGCTTCTTATAGCTTCTGGAAGCGAACTGGGCAAGGGGAGTCAGTACTGTTTTTTCTTTTGCATAGGAAGGTGTATGGCGGATCATGTAGCTGAGTTCTGAGAGCACAAGTCCCACTTCACACATATAGGATTCAAAGTTACTTTTTCCAAGGTCACGTTTCAGTGCTTCATTGATCAGTGGTTCATATTTCTGAATACAGGTCTTTAATTTTTTTAAGGCATCCAGCCTTTTTTCTACCGGTAAAGTGGCACCTGTGTAAAAATAGCTGCGTTGTTTCTGAACGATTTCTTTAATTTCTGTTTCTGTCATAATACATTATTTCCTTATATAATATAGATATCAGGTAACTATTGAGAGTCTGCAGGTTCCTGTATTTTGATATTTTTATAAAAAACGCTTTGCAGGATAGAAGAATATTAACAGTTACTTCTCAGCTTCTGAGGTATTTTCCTTGGAAGTCAGAGACATCAGCATGTAATAAAATTTCTCCAGTTCGGAGGCATCCATAAGCTTCGGCACAGGATACAGAGGATTGGCCTCTTTATCTGCATAATGGGCAAGCTTGGGGATATCTGTTTCCTGAATTTCTTTTACAATATTTACGATTCCAAATCGCTCTTTCATCTCTTCAATTGCCCGGATAAAAAGCTCTGCTGCTTCATGGTCCGGCGTATTTTTGTCTGCAAGTCCTGCTGCAATGGCAAGTCTGTGGAGCTTTTTGTCAATGCAGGAACCATATTCCCGAAGTACCAGCGGCAGCAGAATGGCATTGGCAAGTCCATGGGGAACGTTGTACTGTCCGCCCAGAGAGTGAGCGACTGCATGAACATATCCTACATAGGATTTGGTAAAAGCACAGCCTGCATAGAAGGAGGCGTGAAGCATATTTCGTCTTGCCTGAATATTATCGCCATGCTCATAGGCAATGTCTATATTTTCAAAAATCAGTTTTACCGCTTTTAATGCATCCCTGCGTGTATCAATGGTGGTGGAATTGCCGATATATGCCTCCACTGCGTGAGTCAGGGCATCCATACCTGTAGTTGCGGTGATAAATGGGGGCAGGCTTAAGGTAACCTTGGGATCCAGCACTGCATAGCGGGGAATCAGCGGGAAATCGTTGATCGCATATTTGTATCTGGTGTCTGCATCTGTGATCACAGCGGCGAGAGTGGTCTCACTTCCTGTTCCGGCAGTGGTTGGAACTGCCATGAGAAGGGGAAGCTTCTTATGCACCTTCAGGATTCCCTTCATCTGAGCCAGAGACTGATTTGGCTTGACAGCACAGGCACCGACTGCCTTGGCACAGTCCATGCTGGAACCGCCGCCGAAACCGATGATGGCATCACAGCCTTCTTTATGGTAAAGCTCCAGGGCTTCGCGGACATTGACAGTAGTAGGGTTGGCAACTGTTTTATCATAAATGGTATAGGGGATACCGGCCTCCTTTAAAGCTTTTTCCAGTCTTCTGGTAAGTCCAAGCTTCATGATACCGCCATCTGTAATGATCAGTACATGAGTACATTTGTGGCGCATGATGATCTCAGGGAGTTCTTTGACGCTTCCTGCGATTTTGGGTTTTCTGTAAGGTAAAAAGGGAATTGAAATGTGAAAAGCTTTCTGAAAAGCCCTGCAATATATTTTTCTGAGAGTGTTCATGGATAATTCCTTTCCTGGGGGCAGCCTGCTGTTTTGCAGACTGCCGGACAGCAGTTACTTCAGAAAAAAATATAACAAGGTAAAAAAGAAAAGTCAATATATTTTGATGTTCAAAATTTATCTTTGGTAAAAGAGCTTATTCCGAGACATACGAGCCAAAATTCCATTGCCGCAGGCAATCTGGAATGAATTTTGGCTACGTTACTGTGAACGGAGTGAACAGTAACGAACATATCCATAAAATTTTACAAAACTACGAAAATCAGTTGACAATGGAGTAAGTTTATACTAACCTAAAGTTAGCGAAGTATAACAATATTGTAAAACAGCAGTGTTATTATATTAAAGAATTAAAGAAATTTGCTCCACAGGAAGTGGATATGAGGGAGGAATGAAAAAATGTTTCTGCAGATACAGGGAATTCAGAAGTCTTTTGGTGCAGGGGACAGCCGGGTGGATGTGCTTAAAGGGCTGGATCTTGACATTGAGAGAGGAGAGTTTTGTGTGCTTCTGGGTCCGTCTGGTTCCGGTAAGTCTACGCTTCTGAATATTATCGGTGGGATTGACAGTGCAGACGAGGGAAATCTGGTCATAGACGGGGAGCGTCTGGCAGATATGTCGGAGAAGAATCTGTCTTTGTACAGGCGTAAGCATCTGGGATATATTTTTCAGATGTATAATCTGATCCCCAATCTTACAGTGCGGGAGAATATAGAGGTGGGAGCCTATCTCAGTGATAAGCCTCTGGATGTAGATGAACTGCTCCATACGCTGGGAATCTATGAGCACCAGAGAAAGCTTCCCAATCAGCTTTCCGGTGGTCAGCAGCAAAGGACTGCCATTGGCAGAGCCATTGTAAAGAATCCGGATATTCTTCTTTGCGATGAGCCTACAGGAGCCCTGGATTATAATACCTCCAAGGAAATCCTGAAGCTGATCGAGACGGTAAACCAGAAATACGGCAACACCATCGTCATGGTAACGCATAACGATGCCATCAAAGATATGGCTGACCGGGTGGTGAAGCTTCGCGATGGGATGATCCGCAAAAATTACCTCAATGAGCATAAGATCCCGGCAGCAGAGTTGGACTGGTAAGGAGGCATATGATGAAAAATCCTTTACGCAAACGTCTGCCCAGAGAACTGAAGGGAGAACTGGGCAAGTATCTGGTTGTATTTATCCTGATGGTTGCATCCATTGGATTTGTGTCAGGCTTTCTGGTTGCAGATAACAGTATGCTTATTGCTTACAATGAAGGTTTTGAGAAGTACAACATAGAAGACGGAAACTTTCGCACAGCAGAGCAAGTCCACAAAACCCAGAGAGAAGAAATAGAGGCGCTGGGTGTGAAGCTGTATGATAATTATTATGTGGAGGAACCTCTGGATAATGGAAGCACCATGCGTTTTTTTAAAAACAGGCAGCAGGTGGACAAGGTCTGCCTGATGAAGGGAGAGCTGCCTGCCGGGACAGGAGAGATTGCCATTGACAGAATGTATGCAGACAACAACAATCTGTCTGTGGGAGATACGCTCCGGAGCGGAAAAAGAACCTGGAAGATTACCGGCCTGGTGGCACTTTCCGACTACAGCTGCCTGTTTCAGAATAACAACGATTCCATGTTTGATGCTGTGAAATTTGGGGTTTCTGTTGTGACTGAGGAGGAGTTTGATTCTTTGGATCAGGAAAAACTGCAATACAATTATTCCTGGATCTATGACGAAAAACCGAAGACAGAAAAGGAAGAGAAAGAAGTTTCCGAGGATCTGATGGAGGATATGGGAAAGATTGTCACACTGGAGGCTTTTGTACCCCGGTATTTGAATCAGGCCATTACTTTTACAGGGGATGATATGGGTGGAGACAAGGCCATGATGATCATGCTTCTTTATATTATTATGGTGATCATGGCCTTTGTATTCGGAATTACCATCAGCAATACGATACGGAAAGAAGCCGGTGTTATCGGTACCTTACGTGCGTCCGGATATACCAGACAGGAACTGATTCTTCACTATATGACACTTCCGGTGCTGGTTACTTTTGTGGGTGCACTGATTGGAAATATCCTTGGATACACTGTATTAAAGGATGTATGTGCAGATATGTATTATGGAAGCTATAGTCTTCCGACTTATGTGACCGTATGGAATGGGGAGGCATTTGGGCTTACAACTCTGGTTCCGGTAGTTATTATGCTGGTGGTAAATTACGGAGTGCTCAGACATAAGCTGAAGCTGTCACCGTTAAAATTCCTGCGCAGGGATCTGTCGGGAAGAAAGCAGAAGAGGGCAATTTATCTGAGTCCGAAGATGAAAATCTTTTCCAGATTCCGGCTTCGGGTGATTTTTCAGAATATGAGTAATTATATGGTTCTGTTTATCGGGATCCTGTTTGCAAATCTGCTGCTGATGTTCGGATTGCTGCTTCCTTCGGCACTGTCCCATTACCAGGTGGAAATCCAGAACAATATGCTGGCAAAATACCAGTATATGCTTCAGGTTCCGGTCAGCGCAGTAAGTGGAAATAAATTTGACGGTCTGATCTCTCAGCTGGAGTTTTATATGGATTCCAGAACAGACAATGAAGATGCAGAGGAATTTTCTGCTTATTCCCTGAATACACTGCCAGGAAAATATAAGAGTGAGGAAGTACTGCTTTACGGGATCGAACCGGACAGCAGGTATGTAACGATAGATTTTAATAATACAAAAGATAAAAAAGATGAAGCGGTGAATAAAGAAAAAGCAGATAACAAGAATACGGCAAATGCAGAAAAAGAAAGCGCAGCAGTTTATATTTCGAGCGCATATGCGGATAAATTCCTGCTTCATGTGGGGGATACCATCACTCTGAAAGAAAAATACGAAAAAGAGAAATATTCGTTTAAAATAGCAGGAGTTTATGGTTATACGGCTGCCTTGTGTGTGTTTATGCCCCGCAGTGAACTGAATGATATTTTTGATCTGGGAGAGGATTATTACAGTGGGTATTTCTCAGATACAGAGCTTACAGATATCAAGAGCCAGTATATAGGATCTGTAGTTGACCTTGATGCACTGACAAAGATCTCCAGACAGCTGGATGTATCCATGGGAAGTATGATGGGTATGGTAAACGGATTTGCCATTATGATCTATATGGTACTGATCTATCTTCTTTCCAAGATCATTATCGAAAAAAATGCCCAGTCTATTTCAATGGTAAAAATCCTGGGCTATACAAATGGCGAGATCAGCAAGCTATATATTATGTCCACGTCTTTGGTGGTGGTGTTCTGTCTGCTTTTGAGTCTGCCGCTAGAAACAGTAATCATGAAAGTTCTGTTTCGGGAGATGATGCTGTCCAGTATTTCCGGATGGATCACGCTCTGGATCGACCCGATGATCTATGTGCAGATGTTTGCAGCAGGAATCATTACATACGGAATCGTTGCTTTGCTGGAATTTCGGAGAGTGAAGAAGGTTCCTATGGATGAAGCCTTAAAAAATGTCGAGTAGGACAAAATTTGATAAAAATTTGACATTATCTGGAATTTGTGATACGGTTACACAGGAAACTGTTAGAGCGACACGCT
>UMHX01042553.1_pt1 | contig 10597 bp, 7 predicted proteins | sample 1965651 | NCBI WGS metagenome assembly UMHX01 (sample SAMEA4836109, study PRJEB28245) | human gut metagenome | biome: gut microbiome; material: fecal sample | place: Denmark | collected 2008 | reverse complement strand
AAACCGATTGCCCAAAATCTTCCGTAACCGGAAAGAGGTAGGCATCCGTATGCCGAACAACAATATCATCCGGGAAATTGCCCGTCTGCTGGACGCTCCGATAATGACCACCACCTTGCCATACGATGAAGATGAGGATCTGGAATATATAACCGATCCCGAACTAATCGATGAAAAGTTTGGCGATATAGTGGATCTAGTTATTGACGGAGGTATCGGAGGAATAGAACCTTCAACGGTAGTAAAATGCACAGAGGATGAACCGGAAATTGTTCGTCAAGGAAAAGGTTGGTTAGAAGAAAGTTAGTTTCTTCGACAGAATTCATTACATAATGGGCTGCTATCAATTCAACATTGATGCAGCCCATTATTTATAGAGTCTGTTCTATATTATTTAATCAAAGATTCCGGATCCAAATGACCAGCTTCAATGTCCTTGAAATAACGGTAAGTTCCTACTTTCAATTCTTCAGTCGCAGCATCATCACATACGATAATACCTTTTTCATGCATCTGCAATGCACTGATTGTCCACATCTGAGTGATAGAACCTTCTACGGCATGATACAGTGCACGGGCCTTGTTGTGTCCATTCACGATAATCATCACTTCTTTGGCAGAAAGAACAGTACCCACGCCTACTGTCAAAGCAGTTTTAGGCACTTTATTGATATCATTGTCAAAGAAACGAGAGTTAGCAATGATTGTATCCGTAGTCAATGTTTTCTGACGAGTACGTGAAGTCAATGAAGAACCCGGTTCATTGAAAGCGATATGTCCATCAGGACCAATACCACCCATGAACAAGTCGATACCGCCATAAGACTTAATCTTTTCTTCGTAACGTGCACATTCTGCATCCAGGTCAGGAGCATTGCCATTCAGGATATTCGTATTTTCAGCCTTGATATCAATATGACTGAAGAAGTTATTCCACATAAAAGAATAATAGCTTTCCGGATGTTCTTTCGGCAGTCCTACATATTCATCCATATTGAATGTTACTACATTCTGGAAGGAAACGATTCCTTTCTTATTCAGATCGATCAAAGCTTTGTACATGCCCAGAGGAGAAGATCCGGTAGGACAACCCAATACAAACGGTTTTTCAGGGGTTGGATTGGCAACTTTTATTTTTGCAGCAACGTAATGTGCAGCCCACTGAGATACGGACTGATAGTCCGGCTGAATAATAAGTCTCATAAGTCGATTGTTTTATAGGTTAGTTAATAAATTAATAATCTTATTCACTGTTTTAACGGTCTTTCTTCAAGCGCTCTGCCATGGCATGTGCCAGATTCTCGCATTGAGTGTAGGTAATATCCCTCATCGCCTGCTTCATCTCTACCGGATCGCCTACCAGTTCAAATTTACTCTTTTCTGCAAACTCTGCCATACGTTTCACCGCAGCACCTGCCCATGCGAAAGAACCGAAATAACCCAGATAACGTCCTTTCACCTCACGCACCAGAATCTTTGAAAGCAATGATTCTACCTCCGGGAAAATCTGATTGCTATATGTAGGAGAACCAATAATCAATCCCTTATAACGGAAAATATCTGCTATAATATAGGAAGGATGGCTCTTAGCAACATTATGCATTACGATATTCTTGATTCCTTGTGCAGAAAGTTCTTCAGCAATAGCCTCAGCCATTTGTTCTGTATTTCCATACATACTTCCGTATGCGATAACTACTCCCTCATCAGCGTCATAACGGCTCAAACGATCATATATACCGATCACTCTAGCTATATTTTCTGTCCACACCGGTCCATGAGTAGAACAAATAGCAGAAATAGGAAGTCCGCCAAGTTTCTGCAAAGCCTTTTGTACAGGACTTCCGTATTTACCTACGATATTAGAATAGTAACGAACCATTTCTCCCCAATACTTATCCAGATTAATACGGGTATCCAGAAAGCCACCGTCTACTGTACCGAAACATCCGAAGCCGTCGCCGGAGAAAAGAACTCCGTCAGTCTCATCAAATGTCATCATCGTTTCCGGCCAATGCACCATAGGGGTCATGTAAAAGCGCAGTTTATGGCGACCTAAAGCCAAAAAATCTCCGTCCTTCACCAGATATTGTTCCCCGGTCACACCGTAGAAACCTTCAATCATGCCGAATGTCTGCTTATTACCCACGATAATAATCTCCGGATAATGCTGTTTTATCAATCGGATAGATCCGGAATGGTCCGGTTCCATGTGATTTATTATTAAATAATTGATAGGACGTTCACCGATCACTTGCTTGATCTTACGCAGGTATACTTCAAAATAACAGATGTCTACTGTATCCACCAATGCCACCATTTCATCATCAATCAGATAAGAGTTATACGAAACTCCATAGGGCAACGGCCACATCGCTTCAAAACGGTGTTTATTACGGTCATTCACTCCCACGTAGTGGACATTTCCTTTAATTCTTGTTTTCTCCATTCTTCAACTTTATTAATTTCACTTTCACCACCGGCTTCCTCTAAAAAACAGGTAATTATTCAGTGGCAAATTTATCACCTGCAAAAATAATTCTTTTTTCCGAATCCCTGTACTTCTTCCCTTGATAAGCACCTCTTTCTTTCATTCTTTTTTGCAAACGTACTACAAATTCATAATTTTTCAATCCCCAGTCCGGAGCTATTAATAAATCTTTAGGAGATTGAGAGACAAAACGTTCTACAACCATATCCGGACGAAGATGTTCGACATAGTCAATCACCAGATCAATATATTCGTTTACCTCCGTGAACAGATGAAAATCCGCCGGGTTTATATCATATTCGTGCGCCATACGGGTCCCGCGAATCAACTGTAACTGATGAATTTTAAGAGTTGACAAAGGAAGGTCAGACAGGATTCCCGCTTGCGCCACCATAGCGTCAGATGTTTCTCCCGGAAGTCCTAGAATGATATGTCCGCCTACGAGAATGCCACAAGCAGCCGTCCGCCCGACAGTTTCTACGGTATCCTCATAAGTATGTCCGCGGTTTATGCGCTGCAAAGTTCTATCACAAGTACTCTCAATACCGTATTCTACCATTAGAAAAGCGTGTTTGTTCAATTCCTCCAGATAGCGCAACAACCCTTCCGGCATACAATCCGGACGAGTACCAATCACCAACCCCACTACGTCTTCTACTTCCAACGCTTCCTCATATTTACGTTTTAATCCTTCTAACTCTGCATATGTATTAGTATATGCCTGAAAATAGGCCAGATATTTCATTTCAGGATATTTACGGGCAAAGAAACATTTACCTTCCTCCAACTGAGCAGTGACCGACTTCTCTGTCCGGCAATAATCAGGATTAAAGGTCTGGTTATTACAATAGGTACAACCGCCCCACCCTTTCGTCCCGTCACGGTTAGGACAAGTGAAACCCGCGTTCAACGAAATCTTTTGTACTTTATAGGGAAAATACTTACGCAGAAAAGTTGGAAAATCATTATATAGAAGATGAGTTGACATATTCATTACTGTTCATTCATTATTTAATCTACAAACATAAGAAAAATTAGCGAGGTAAAAAAAGATGCCACAAAATATCTTCAATATATTAAAATAATCATAAATACCATAAGATAAATTAATAAATATTGCAAAAGGAGAAACTATTTAACTAGATTTGTCTTGATTTTAGGCATTGACGGGAGGACACTTGTGAAAGTATTGTGCAATTTATTCCCCAATTATGATTTCATCTCACCATACCCCATGCAACTCACGTCAATAAAATAATCCTCTTTGTATTCTTTAACCAGAATATAAAGAGGATTTTATATGAGGATACTAAACAATAGTATATGTATGCTTATTTTTGATTAATAAATGAAAGTTTTATCTTCAGTCATAAAATCAGTTTTATAATCCCAGTCTTTCTTTCAATAATCTGTAACCGGAAAGGCTTACCCGGAGCTTAACCCCGTTTTTTAGTAATAATTGATATGTTTCTTTCCCGAACAGTTCAACCCGTGATATCTGTGTCACGTTGACAATAGTTGAACGATGAACACGAACAAATGTTTCAGGCGGCAGATGCGTTTCAAAATATTTCATAGTTTGTTCTTTCAGGTATTCTCCTGAAGGAGTGATTAACATCACATAATCACCACAAGCTTGTATGTAGATTAGTTCATCCGCTTTAATCAAATGAATACGTGAACCGTCTTTCACTGTGATTCGATTAATTAATCCAGCCGGAACTTCCACCGGTGCCTCAACTACCTGATGCGCAATCAGTTCTTTTTCAAGTTCCTGATTCAAAACTTCTTCTTTAGCGGTAATCAAACGATACCAAAGAGTTACCGCAATCAGAACCGGTAACCCGAACAATAACCGGAAAGGGATTGTCTGTGTAAAAGGGATATAGGATATACCTGCTATCCGTACCATACTATCACAAACCATAAAACAACCTGCCAGCCAAAGCAGACTTCCTACCACTATCATGATAATATCTGTCTGCAATAACGAAACGAACCCGACAACATACCATGCCAGATAGGCTAAGGCAGCTAACCAACCCATCGTTGCTATCCCATCTACCAAGGCAGGAAGGTAATCAGCTCCGGTGTATAGGCAGACCAATGCTACCTGAGCCGCAACCAACACCAGCAAAAGCAGCAGTATCGGAATCCAACGATAAGGGTAATCTATAATTGGATGTGCTTTCATACGCTAGTCTTTTATCTCCAGACCTCCAAAAGAAAGCGTACCTCGAACTACTAATATGCTCTCATGGTTAATATCCCCGTTATGCCAACGTTTATCATCACAGCCACCGAAGAAAGTATTACATTTGAATACTACTTTCCAATCGGAAGGAACATAAATCTCAACTCCTCCCCAGCTACAGTCCAGATCGATATAAGTTTCTCCCAACGCAATATGGGTATGACGCAAATCAATAACTGTACCCCCGAACGAAGTACGAACAATAGCTCCTTTGAATAGCTCATCAAGTACGACATGACGTGCCGCTCCCCAAACATTTTCCGAATGCAAAAAGCCATCGACAGACTCGCATTGTTGCTGTTCTTCTTTAAAGTTCATACCCAGACCTCTCCGTTTCATCCATTCCTTGCGATGATGTGCCATATGGCTATGAGACCAAGGCCCTCTTCTTCGGGATTTGAAAATCAACAAAACACCCGCTATTATCAAAGCAAGAGGCCAGACCATTGCCTGAGAATTCTCAGGCAACCATGAAAGCCCACCCAATAAGAAATAGACACCAATCAACAAAAGAATTATTCCTCCTACAAAATGGCGACGTATCATCGAATATATACCTAATATAATAAAAAGAGAATACCAGGATACTATCGTGCTAAACAATTCAGCAGTAATCCATCCCATATTGCGGGCAAACAGTAGTATCCCCGAAAGGATAAAAAGTGAAGCTACCAGATATTTACCGGAAAAGCCTGTAGCAGACAAAGTTTTTTGTTTCTCTTCCATTATTTCTATTATTAATTGATTAATGGTTCAAAGATACGCCATTTCTTTATGCTTTTACAGGCTTTTCTGCTGATTTACGGTCAATAATCCGATGAATACCGGATAAGAAACGATGAAACTTATCATAATACTCATTGTTTTACCTGCTTTCACAAGCAAATAGAACTAAGAAATCTAATTATTAAAAAACAGTTATTTGGGATGACTTGCCGGAAAAGTATTCTCCACCAAGCCATTCAGATACACCTCTAGATTTGTATAAGCAGCACTCAAATTATACTTCGCCCCATCAGACGCATCATTAGGATTTAGACCTTTTGCTATTTCCCATCCGTCCGGTATACCGTCCTTGTCTGTATCGACAAGAGAAGAGGTTGCAGTTATATATTCGTCCCATTTTTCTATAGTATCCACCTGACTGTCTATCAAACCATATCCACCACCTTTAGATGCATTAGTACTATAAGTACCATTAGCAGTTTCACTTACAATACGCCTATCAATCTTATCTCGCTCCGGAATGATATACTCATTATCCTTCCAGCCACATGTCCATGCCCCTGCATACGCCAGCACAGTTTCGTAAGCGTCTGTAGCAGATTGCATAAAACTGTAATCAGAAAGGATATCAATGCGCATGTCCAACAATAAGTCAGAAGATGTTCTTTCGTCATTCTTTACCTTGAATGCAGTAGAAGAAATATTATTGGCGTTGGCGCTGGCAATCTCCTTCTGCTGTTCGCCTGACAAGTCCACACATGTATTGTCCATTATATTGCCATTCACATAAAAGTAACCAAATACTCCGGCATCTTGGGCATTCTTTCCATCATCTATATAAGCGGTGAAAAAACGTGCATGGGTTTTATCCTTGGCGGAAGCAGGACCTAGTTTATAATAGTTATTCATAATATTGTAATAACCTCCCTGAGCTCCATAAGCACCTTCATTAGTCCAATTATAAATTACATTATTACATAAGTCCACCTTTTCCACATCTGCCCGATTCGAATAACGACTTCCACAAAGACGCGGAGTCCGATTACTGTGATGAGCCAACAAATTATGATGGAATGTGGCAGGTGAGCCACCCCATATTCCACCATAACCATGAGCCTCTTTTTCATGTATCGAATGCCACAAGCTTTCGCTGAGAATACACCACTGCATTGTAAAATTAGTATTCCCATAAAATGAGGCACATTCATCAGTGCTCCAACTCATGGAACAATGGTCAATAATAATATTCTGCTTTCCGGGATAATTATTCTGATAACCATTCATCGCATCATCCTCTATTCGTTTTTCATCTCCCATACGACAACGGAGGAAACGAATAATTACATTATTGGCATTCACCCGCAAAGTGTTGTCCTTCAAACAGATTCCCTTACCCGGAGCTGTTTGACCTGCAATAGTAATGTCATCGTTGGTGATAACTAGTTGTTTCTGCAATTCGATCACTCCTCCGACTGCAAAGACTATTGTACGTCTTCCCTTCTGCTGTATAGCATGACGTAAAGTACCCACCGCCCCATCATCAGCTAATGAAGTCACTATATATACAGTACCTCCCGCACCTCCTGTTGTATACTTTCCGGCACCATAAGCTCCCGGAAAAGCAACAATGGTGGTACGGTCGGGGATAGGATATTCCGGTAGCCCCGATTCATCTGTCAACTGTTTTTCTGTTGCCTGTTCATCCGAACAGGCAACTACTCCCCCAAAAAGGAAAGCCGACAATATAATTCCCAATATATTTTCTTTATAAGCCCAAATAACAAGTTGTCCTTTTATTAGTCCTTTCATGTTCCTGGTAGTTTAAAGTGATTATCCTTTTTATTACGAACGAGTTCACCTCACAAAAGTATGGAAACAGAAATATACTCATGTGCAATATTTGTTTTTCACTTTGTATTTATTGTTGATTAATTATGGTTGAATTAAAAAAAAGACAAGTTTCAAATAACAATAAATACTATGCGAATAACAATTATTACACACGTAGCTACCTAAATATTCATACCTTTACGCCATTAAAACGAAAATCAAAATAAAGTTCCATATCAAAACAATAATCAACTAAAGAAAGAGCATGAATAAAAAACTACCGGCAGCACTGTGCATTTTACTCACTATACCTATAATGGTAAGTGCGACAACCTATATATCCATTGATATACAGGATAATAAAAGTGTCAATAATGAGAAGAAAGACTATCCGACCCCTGATCGAAACAAAATTATAGCTTTTCCCGGAGCAGATGGTGCCGGAAAGTATACAACAGGAGGTGCCGGAGGTACTGTATATATAGTGACTTCACTAGCCGATGACGGTTCCGAAGGAACTTTCCGTTGGGCTATCAACCAAAAAGGTACTCGCACAATCGTTTTTGCAGTAGACGGAATCATAGAGCTGCAAAAACCTCTGAGAGTCAACAATGGAGACCTAACCATTGCCGGACAAACAGCTCCAGGTGACGGTATCTGCCTAAAAAACTATACTTTCTCCATTCAAGCCGACAATGTAATTGTCCGTTTTATCCGCTCACGCATGGGAGTTGACATCAAACAAAAAGGAGACGACGCTATGAACGGCATCAAAAACCACCAAAATATTATCATTGACCACTGCTCCATGAGTTGGAGTACCGATGAATGCGCCACTTTTTATAATAATCGCAATTTCACTCTCCAATGGTGCATCATCAGCGAAAGCCTTGCCAACTCCATTCATGAAAAAGGAGCTCACGGCTATGGAGGCATTTGGGGAGGACAGACTGCAACTTTTCATCACAACTTATTGGCTCATCACACCAACCGTACTCCTCGTCTTTGCGGAAGCCGCTATACTGGTAAACCGGAAGAAGAAAAAGTTGATTTATTCAATAATGTAATCTATAATTATGGTAGTGACGGAGCTTATGCCGGCGAAGGAGGTTCCTACAATTTCATTAACAACTATTATAAACCGGGACCTTTCAGCGCTACAAAAGGTTCTTTTAAACGTTTGTTTACCGCATACGCCGACGATGGAACGAATAAGAATGAAGCCGGTGTCCACGGTATATTCTACTTTAATGGTAATTATATGGACCCTACTTGTTCTAAACTCACCGATAAACAAAAAGAAGCTCTTTACAAAGTGAACAGAGACAATGCCTACGGACTGGTAATCAAGAACGACTTTGCACCTGAAAAAAAGTTGTTGTCCTCTAAAGCTTTCAATATAGCCGAACGTACTTCCTTGCAATCTGCGAAAAAAGCATATAAAGACGTGCTCGAATATGCCGGTGTTTCGTATCGTCGTGACATAATAGACAAACGCATTGTAGAAGAAACCCGCAAAGGTAATTATACTTATGAAGGTTCCCACGGTAGCACCAACGGCATGATAGACCAGCCATCGGATGTAGGAGGATGGCCGGAATATAAATCGGAAGTAACTTTAGTCGATACCGATGGTGACGGTATGCCGGATGAATGGGAAAAGAAAAATAATTTGGATCCGAACGACCCTGCCGATGGTACTAAGTATAGTTTAAGTCCGGAATACACAAATCTGGAAGTATATATGAACAATCTGGTCAATCATTTATTCCCCACAAAGAAATAGAATTTTGACACATAACACTTCCAAACAGACACAGGAAAGCGGAAAGTATATAGCAATACTTCCGCTTTTTTGTTACTCAGAGGTGGAAAAACAATATTTCCCATGATAAAAACAATTATTGCACATAGATAGCGCTGTCGATGACTTATTTTTGCACAAACAAAGCCTTACAAGTAACCGAATGTTTATAATATTAACAATCTATATATTAAAAGAAAAATGATGTCTAAAAGAATGAAAAACATGCGAGTTTTACTGCTAATGATATTAGCAGTTTTTTCGCTAAGCGTATCAGCGCAGACTATTACCGCAACCGGTAATGTGAAAGATGCAACCGGAGATCCAATTATCGGTGCTTCCATCGTAGAAAAAGGAAATACCTCCAATGGTACGATTACCAATCTGGATGGTGATTTCTCTCTCAAAGTTCCTGCCAATGCCACTCTTATTGTTTCATACATCGGTATGAAGACACAAGAAATTGCAATCAAAGGAAAAAACAAAATCGACGTAACTTTGTCTGACGACACCAAAGCATTAGATGAAGTCGTTGTTATCGGCTATGGTACAGCCAAACGGAAAGATATCACAGGTTCCGTTGCTACGGTTAGTTCCGAAGTATTGAGCGCCGTTCCCGTAGCTTCGGCAACAGAAGCCTTGCAAGGTAAAATGGCGGGTGTACAAATCACCACTACCGAAGGTTCTCCTGACGCAGAAATGAAGATTCGCGTACGTGGTGGTGGTTCTATCACAGGTGACAATACTCCGCTGTTTATCGTAGACGGTTTCCCGGTAGAGTCTATCAGCGACATTCCCGCATCCGATATTGAGGATATGACTGTACTGAAAGATGCATCTTCTACAGCTATTTACGGTTCCCGCGGTGCAAACGGTGTAATTCTGGTAACGACTAAAAGCGGAAAGGAAGGAAAACTGAGTGTATCTTATAATACCTACTATTCCTGGAAAAAAATGGCAAAGACCTTGGAGACATTGAGCGCAACTGATTACGTAAAATGGCAAAGAGAATACGCCTTGTTGAGAGGTAATGAAAGCAAATTTACCAGTCTTTTCGGCAACTGGCAAGATGCAGACTTGTATGAAAACGCCCCAACCAATGACTGGCAAGACCAAGTATTCGGCCGTACAGGAAATACCTTCAATCATAGCTTGACAATTAGCGGTGGTTCGGATAAAACTAAATTCAACATGGGATATGCCCACATGAATGACAAAGCTATCATGCTGGGGTCTTCTTTCCGACGTGATAATTTAAGCTTAAAACTTAACCACAAGGTGAATGATAAAGTCAGCCTCGACTTCTCTATGCGTTATGCCAATACCACGGTAAACGGTGCAGGTGCCAATGAAAGCAAGAGTGAAGTATCTTCAGCCGACTCACGCATGAAGAACGTTATGATCTACCCGATGTTTAACTTTCCTGATTTGAGTGACAGTTATGACCCGGATTTTCAGTTGACAAACCCGATTACATCAGTATATGACACGG
>UMHX01083403.1_pt1 | contig 10676 bp, 4 predicted proteins | sample 1965651 | NCBI WGS metagenome assembly UMHX01 (sample SAMEA4836109, study PRJEB28245) | human gut metagenome | biome: gut microbiome; material: fecal sample | place: Denmark | collected 2008 | reverse complement strand
TCGGCGTTCTGATGAACAAAGATAATACCGTACGTCAGGCTGGCGGCTTTATCGTACAGGTTATGCCGTTTGCAGAAGAAGAAACAATCGCAAAACTTGAAGAAAATGTACAGAAGATCAAGTCCGTAACGACACTTCTGGAGCAGGGCCATACACCGGAGAGTCTTCTGGAACAGGTACTTGACGGTTTTGATATTGAAATCAACGATACGATCCCGACAGAATTTTACTGTAACTGCAGCAAGAGCCGTGTAGAGCGTGCGCTGATCAGCATCGGACGTAAAGAACTAAATGAACTGATCCAGGAAGGCAAAGAAGTAGAACTGAACTGTCATTTCTGTAATAAAAATTATATCTTCAGTGTAGAGGAGTTAAAAGAAATTCTCAGAAAGTGCAAATAGGAGGAAAAAGCTGTGAAAGACGGTTTTATCAAGGTAGCTGCCGCTACACCGGATGTCCGTGTGGCTGACTGCGAATATAATGCAACAGAAATCATCCGTATGATCCATGAGATGGAAGAACAGGGTGCAAAGGTTATGGTATTTCCGGAACTTTGTATCACTGCATATACCTGTGGAGATCTGTTCTGGCAGGAGAATCTTCTGGAAGAGGCGAAAGTTCAGCTTGTCCGTATTGCAGAAGAAACAAAAGAGGTGGACGCACTGATCTTTGTCGGACTCCCTCTGGAATACAATGGTAAGCTTTATAATGTGGCAGCAGGACTCAATCACGGTGAAATCCTTGGGTTTGTACCGAAGACGTATCTGCCAAATTATAATGAGTTTTATGAGGCAAGATATTTTACTTCAGGAGAGCATGTCGACGGCACGGTGCACATTGACCGCGAAGCGTACAAAGAACGGTATGACAGCGATTTTGATGACGTGGAATTTGACATTGAGATGGCATCTTTTGATGAGTTTGAAGAACTCGAAGAAATTGATGATGAAGATTTCGATGATGAAGATTTCGATGATGAAGATTTCGAGGACGAGGACTTCGAGGATGAGGATTTTGACGACCTGGATTTCGAGGATGAGGATTTCGAGGACGAGCTTTATGAGGAAGATATCTGGATCTCTCCAAATACGATCTTTACATGCGAGGATATGCCGAAGCTGCAGATTGCAGCAGAAATCTGTGAAGATCTCTGGGTACCAAATCCGCCGAGCGTTGCACATGCATTCCATGGTGCAAATCTGATCGTCAATCTGTCCGCGAGTGATGAAGTTGTCGGTAAGGATTCTTACCGTAAGAGCCTTGTGAGTGCGCAGTCTGCAAGACTTCTCTGTGGCTATATTTATGCAACTGCGGGAGAAGGTGAATCCACACAGGACGTCGTTTACGGCGGTCACAATCTGATTGCGGAAAACGGCTCGATTCTTGCTGAGAGCCGAAGATTCGCAAATGGTGTAATCTATGCAGATCTTGATATCCACCGTCTGGATAATGAACGAAGAAGAATGACAACCTGTCAGTTTGCGCCGGATCTGGCACCGGAAGGGAAGGATATCAGTTATAACGAAGCACCGTTTACACTGGACAATACAGAGACAGTTCTTACCCGTAAATTTGATTCCAGACCGTTTGTACCGGGAATCAAAGAAGAAAGAGAGCGCCGCTGCGACGAAATTCTGAATATTCAGGCAATGGGACTTAAGAAACGTCTTGCACATATTCACTGCCAGAATGCGGTGATCGGTCTGTCCGGTGGACTGGACTCCACGCTGGCACTTCTTGTGACCGTACGTGCATTTGATATGCTTGGTATGGACAGAAGCAAGATCACGGCTGTTACAATGCCATGCTTCGGAACGACTGACCGTACCTATAACAATGCCTGCCAGTTAAGCGAATGTCTGGGGGCAACTCTGAAAGAAGTCAATATCCGTGAAGCGGTCAACCTGCATTTCCGTGATATCGGACACAATCCGAAAGTACATGATGTCACTTATGAGAACGGACAGGCAAGGGAACGTACGCAGATCCTGATGGATATTGCAAACCAGTCCGGTGGTATTGTCATTGGAACAGGAGATCTTTCCGAACTGGCACTTGGGTGGGCAACTTATAATGGTGATCATATGTCCATGTATGCAGTCAACAGTTCCGTGCCGAAGACGCTGGTACGTCATCTGGTAAGATATTATGCAGATACCTGCGAAGATCAGAAACTTGCAGAGATTCTTCTGGATATTCTGGATACTCCGGTAAGTCCGGAACTTCTGCCACCGAAGGATGGTGTGATCTCACAGAAGACAGAAGACCTGGTAGGACCGTATGAACTGCACGACTTTTTCTTATATTATATGCTCCGCTGGACATTCCCGCCGAAAAAAATCTTCCGTCTGGCGCAGAATGCCTTTGCAGGAGAATATGATGATGAGACGATTCTGAAATGGCTTAAGACATTCTATCGCAGATTTTTCATGCAGCAGTTTAAACGTTCTTGTCTGCCGGATGGACCGAAAGTCGGAAGCGTTGCCGTATCTCCGAGAGGAGATCTCCGTATGCCAAGTGATGCGTGCGCGACATTATGGATGAAAGAACTGGATCAGATCAGGATCTAACCGGCAGTTTCAGCTTTTGCGACAGCTTTATCGACGGCATGGATCAGCATGAGCGCCGTGTATTTTTGATCGCTGGAATACTCCAGATTTTCCAGTGACTGAGTAGAATAGATCTGGCTGGCGAGTGAGTCCAGCACAGGTTCTACCAGCGGAAACATGGCGGAAGTACTTTCACTTAAGTTGGCAAGATGAATCGAGCGGATATTGTCCTGATCGACGGTCACTTCGACATCAAAGCTGTTGTTATTTAATCGTATAGAGGTCCGGTAAATCCCGGGGGTGTATTTTGAAACGGTGTCTGAGGATGCCGTTTCAGACTTTCCGGAGCCGAACATAAGAAGCATTACTACCCCGAAGATCACAAGGAGCAGCAGAAAAATTCCGGTATAGATTACCTCTTTCATATGTAAGACGATGATTTTGGTTTTCGAACTCATGTTGAAGCCTCCTGATCCAATGGTCCGGTTCCCGGTGTGATGCCACAGGGTTACTGCGGGATATGATTCTGTATATCTTATTCGTATTTTACTGAAATATGTATCATAAAAGTAAATGTTTAGCAGGGAGGTTTTTATGTCACTTCAGTTTATTATTGGAAATTCCGGCGCGGGTAAATCGTACGCAGCATATCAGAATGTGATACGCGAAGCCTCACGAAATCCGATAAATATGTATTATGTAATCGTTCCGGAGCAGTTTACCATGCAGACACAGAAAACACTCGTGGAAATGCATCCGCAAAAAGGAATCTTAAATATTGATGTACTGAGCTTTGAACGACTGGCGTACCGTATTTTTGAAGAAGTTGGCGGTGATACACGGAAAGTTCTGGAAGAGACCGGAAAGAATATGGTTATTCAGAAACTGGTACAAATGAACCAGAAAAAACTTGTCTATCTGAAAAATCAGATGAAAAAACCGGGTTATCTCGATGAAGTGAAATCCCTGATCTCGGAGTTTATGCAGTATGAAGTCCATGAAGAAGAAATGGATAAGATGATCAATGACGCAGAGGATAAGCCGCTTCTGCAGATGAAATTAAGAGATGTGTCTGTCCTTTATCAGGCATTTCGGGAATATCTGTCAGATCATTTTATGACATCAGAAGAAGTTCTGGAAGTCCTTGCGAAAGAAATTCCGTTTTCACGGAAATTGCGTGGCAGTACAGTCATACTTGATGGTTACACGGGATTTACACCGGTACAGCATACGGTTATCCGGGAACTTCTGGCAGTCTGCAAAAAAGTTTCCGTGACGGTTACGATGGATGTCAGAGAAGAATTTTTGGCAAAGGGAAAGCCACATGAATTATTTTATATGAGTCATAAAATGATTCGTTCTTTAAGTGAATTTACGAAAGATGTGGAAGAACCGGTCTGGATAAAGAGCGGCAGCAGTTCTCGGTTTGCCGATTCGCCTGCCCTTGGATTTCTGGAACAGAATCTGTTTCGTTATCGCAGAAGAAGTTATGACAAAGAGCAAAAAGAAGTGCAGATTTTTCAGGCGGGGACACCGGAGAGAGAGATGCAGGAGACTGCAAGAAGAATTATCCGGCTGGTACGGGATTCACAGTACCGCTACGGGCAGATTGCAGTGATCACAGGAAATCTGGAAGAATACGGAAGTATTGCAAGACATGTCTTTGAAGAAGCCGGGATCCCGTTTTTTATAGATGAGAAGCATTCTGTACTTATGAACCCATTCGTGGAATATGTACGTGCGGCACTGGAGATGGTAAGTCAGGGATTCAGCTATGAAAGCGTGTTCCGGTATCTGCGCTGCGGTATGTCCGATATTTCCAGAAGTGAGACAGATCGTCTGGAAAATTATGTACTGGCACTTGGAATTCATGGATTTTGGAAATGGGATGAGAGATGGGTGCGACTCAGTCGCGATATGGATTCGACATCGATCATGGAACTGAATGTTATCCGGGAGCGTTTTGTGACAGAGGTTCGATCCCTTGCAGAAGGCTTTGCCGGAAAGAAAAAAACAGTTGCAGAATACAGCAGGTGTCTCTATGAATTTATTGTGCAGAGCCGCGTGCAGGAAAAACTTGCGGTGCAGGAGCTTTTATTTAAGCAGCACGGCGACCGTGCCATGGAAAAAGAATATGCCCAGATTTATGGTATAGTTATGAATCTTCTCGATAAAATGGTCAGCATTCTGGGAGAAGAAAAAGTATCTGCGGAGGAATATCGCCAGCTCCTTGAAACAGGCATGGGACAGGCGAAGGTAGCACTGATTCCGCCGGGAATCGATCAGGTACTGGTCGGTGATATGGAGAGAACGAGACTGAAAGATATCCGTGCATTGTTTTTTGTAGGAGTCAATGAAGGATGTATACCGAAAAATACGGAGTCAGGAGGAATCCTTACAGAGATGGACAGAGATTTTCTGGGAGGACAGGGGATTGAGCTGGCACCGGGACCAAAAGAACTGATGAATACGCAGCGGTTTTATCTGTATCTCAACCTTACGAAGCCATCCGAGAGACTCTGCCTTTCGTACAGTATGTCCAACGGAAAAGGAGAAGCGACGGGACCGGCATTTCTGATCCGGACAGTGCAGACACTTTTTCCGAAGCTTAAGACAGAGCGTGCGGAAGAACCACAGAATGAGCTGGAACTTATTGAGACTCCGAATACAGCAGTGGAATATTTTCTGTCAGGACTGACTGATGAAGAAAAAAGAAAAGATAATCCGATTTTTGCAGAACTGTACAGCTGGTATCTGAATAGTCCGAGATATTGTACAGTAACAAAAAAACTCATAGAAGCTGCTTTTATCCGCAAACCGGTCGATCAGATCAGCAAAAGCGTAGCGAAAGCTCTGTACGGGGAAGTCTCACCGAACGGTGCAACAAGACTGGAACGTTTTTCGGCATGTGCGTTTGCTCATTTTCTGAAATACGGACTGGAAGTACAAGAACGTGCAGAATACGAATTTAAGGCGATGGATATGGGAAATGTGATCCATCAGGCACTGGAAGATTTTGCAGCAGAACTTCACAGGAGAAAGTTGGACTGGAGTGTACTTTCGGATGAGATGCGGGATGCGATCGCGGATGAATGCCTGGACAGAATCAGCGCCGATTATGGCAATACGATCCTTCAGAGCAGTGCAAGGAACCAGTATATGATCGAACGTACACGAAGGATTCTTAGAAGAACAGTCTGGGCACTGCAGGAACAGCTTCGAAACGGTAAATTTCAACCAGAGGGATTTGAGGTTTCAATCGGAGGCGGACGAATTGACCGTCTGGATATCATGAAGACAGACGATAAAGTCTATGTAAAGATCATTGATTACAAGACGGGAAATACAACATTTGATCTGGTCAGCATTTATTATGGACTCCAGATGCAGCTTGTTGTATATATGGATGCGGCAGTGAAGGCAGAGCAGCGAAAATATCCGAATGCAGAGGTGAAACCGGCAGGAATTTTTTATTACAATGTCAAAGATCCTATGCTGCAAAAAGAGATGGAAGATGATCTGGACCGACTGGATCCGGAAATCTTTAAGAAACTCAAAATGAATGGTCTGGTTCTGGCAGAAGATGAAGTGATCAGCGGTCTGGACAGGACAACCGTTTCTCTGCCGATGTCTTATACATCAACAGGGCTGTTTCGGAAAGGATCTTCTATAGCCAGTGAAAATGAATTTGCACTTCTGGATGCCTATGTCAAAAAGAAGATTACTGATATCCGGGAGGCAATACTGGACGGTAATGCAGAAGTTTCGCCTTATGAGATGGGGAACAGGAATGCTTGCACTTACTGTCCGTATCAGGGGACATGCGGATTTGACCGCAAAATCCCGGGATATGAGTTCCGCAGACTGAAGCAGTTTGCAGACGATGAGATATGGAAAGCATTTGCAAAGGAGGTGGATGACGAATGGGAGTAATTTGGACTGAGGAGCAGCAGAAAGTAATTTCGCTCCGTGACCGGAATATTCTGGTAAGTGCAGCAGCAGGATCCGGAAAAACTGCCGTTCTTGTAGAACGTATTTTAAGCAAGATCTGCGATCCGAAGAAACCAGTCGACATAGATCGTCTTCTGATCATGACGTTTACCCGTGCGGCTGCCGGAGAAATGAAAGAACGTATCTCTGCGGCAATTGATCAGAAACTGTACGATAATCCGGACAATGAACAACTGCAGCGTCAGACATCACTGATACATAATGCACAGATTACGACCATCGATGGTTTCTGTGCATATATCATCCGAAATTATTTTCATATGATCGATCTGGATCCGGGATATCGTACAGCAGAAGAGGGAGAACTGAAACTTCTGCGTGAAGATGTGATGAAGGAAGTGCTGGAAGAGGCATATACGCAGAAAGATGAGAAATTTCTGAATCTGGTAGAGTGTTATGCAAACGGCAAAACCGATGATGAAATCCGGGATATGATCTATAAATTATATGATGCTTCTATGAGTCATCCGTTCCCGGAGGAGTGGATTGAAGAATGTCTGAGAGTCTATCAGGTGGATAATGTAGAAGATCTTCGGGGTACCAAGTGGATGACACTTCTCTGGAAGGCGGCAGAGGAATGTATTTCGGAGATCGATGATCTGTTGGAACGTGCCACACATATCTGCCGGGAAATCGATGGTCCGTATTTTTACGAAACAGCATTGGAAAGTGACAGTCTCCTTCTGAAAGAAGCAAAAGAACGTGCGGCAAAGAGGGACTATAATGGTATGGCATCACTTCTGGCAGCACATAAATATGCACGTCTTTCTGCCAAAAAAGATCTGAATGTAGATGAAGAAAAGAAAAAACAGGTGAAAGACCTTCGTGATACAGAAAAATATTTATGGAAAGAACTTGAAGAGCACTATTTCAGCCAGTCTGAAGAACATATTCTGGAGGCATTGAAGTACTGCCAGAAACCTTTGGAGGGACTGGCACGGATCACATTACAGTTTAAAACGGCATTTGCGGCAAAAAAACGAGAAAAAAATGTTCTGGATTTTTCGGATATGGAACACTTTGCCCTGGAAATACTGATGAAAAAAGAAGGCGAAGATATCATCCCAAGTACTGCTGCGAAAGAATTATCTGCCAGATATGAGGAAGTAATGGTGGACGAATATCAGGACAGCAATCTTGTACAGGAAATGATCACTAATCTGGTGTCTGGCTGGGCGGATGGACGTAAAAATATTTTTATGGTCGGGGATGTAAAGCAGAGTATTTACAGATTCCGGCTTGCAAGACCGGAACTTTTTATGGAGAAATACCACAGCTATTCTCTTGAAGATGCAAAAGAACAGCGTGTGGATCTGTACAAAAATTTTCGAAGCAGGAGAGAAGTTTTATCTTCGGTTAATTACATTTTTCGCCAGATTATGGGGGAAGATCTCGGGGGCATTACTTATGACGACGAAAATGCACTTTATACAGGAGCTTCTTTTCCGGAAAAAGAACATGTAGTGGGAGAGAAAACAAATGACCCCGGGAATACGACAGAAGTTCTTTTGATCGAAAAGGATGGGGAAGAACTGTCAGAAGAAGAAAATGGAAATCAGACAGTACAGGAGCAGGAGGCACTGGCTATTGCACAGCGAATCCGTAAAATGGTCGGCAATGAGGAAGTGCTGGATAAAGAGACCGGCAGATACCGGAAGGTTGAATACGGAGATATTGTGATTTTGCTTCGTTCGGCGACGGGATGGGCGGAACCGTTCAGTCAGGTGCTGACATCCAAGGGTATTCCGGTTTACAGTGCATCGCGGACAGGATATTTCTCAGCACAGGAAGTCGTTACTCTTTTGAATTATCTGAGAGTCTGTGATAATCCATTGCAGGATATTCCACTGACCGGTGTACTGCATTCTCCGATTGTGGGATGCACAGTGCAGGAGCTTGCAATTTTTAAGAGTCGCTGCCCGGACGGGATGCTTTATGAGAGCCTTTGTGCATACTGCGAACTGGAACAGGCGGAACTGACAGAGGAGGAAAAGTGCCTGCAGGAAAAATTATGCGCTTTTCAGGCTCAGCTGGAAGAGATGCGGAATTTGTCCGCGTATACACCGGTACATGAACTGATTCTTCACATGCTTTCCGAGACAGGATATGCAGATTATGTAAAAGCTGTGCCGGGAGGTGTGCAGCGTGGGGCAAACATTCATATGCTTGTGGAAAAAGCAATGGATTATGAGAAGACGAGTTACCGTGGACTGTTTAACTTTGTCCGTTATATCGAAAAGCTCCAAAAGTATGAGGTGGATTTTGGCGAAGTAAATCTTGCAGATGCCGGAAGTGGTGCGGTGCAGATTATGACGATCCACAAGAGCAAGGGCCTGGAGTTTCCGGTCGTATTTGCAGCCGGAATGGGGAAACAGTTCAATTTTCAGGATATCAACAGTCGTTTTCTGATCCATCCGGATATGGGATTTGGGGTAGATGTGATCCTTCCGGAAAAAAGACTGATTCTTTCTGCAGTTCATAAGCAGATCATCCGCAGACAGTTACAGAGAGAAAGTCTGGGAGAAGAGCTGCGTGTGCTTTATGTAGCGCTGACAAGAGCAAAAGAAAAGCTGATCATCACAGGATGCATCGGTAAACTGCCAGATGTCTGTAATGCATTAAGTGTTTATATGGATCATGAAGAACCGCTTCTTCCGATGGCCGTGCGCGGAAAGGCAAGAACTTACTGGTCTTACATTTTGCCGGCGCTTGCAAGGCATCCGGCAATGCAGGAACTGTTTCATGAATATGGAATCACAGAGAGACCGGCTGTGGTCTGCGAGAAGGAAAATGCGCATTTTACAGTACACAAAGTGACCGTGGCAGAACTGGTTCAGGGTGAAATTCTGGGGCAGACGGATACGCAGATGCAGGAAAAATTTCTGAAAGAATGGGACAGTAACAGAATCTACGATGAAGAGGTCCACAAGCTGCTGAAAAAGCGTTTCAGTTATCAGTATCCATATGCATATCTTAGAGATCTTCCTGTGAAAGTCAGTGTTTCCGAACTTAAGAAGCGTAGCTGGCACGGGGAAAATGACCGGGAGGAAGCATTGTTTTCAGAGCCGGATATCGTGCCTCTGGTGCCGGATTTTGTATCCGGAGGAAACGAAGAATATAAGGGGGCGGCACGGGGAACAGCATATCACCGTCTGATGGAATGTCTGGATTATACAGCAGTGGATTCAGAAAGTCAGATCCACAAACAGATCACTGCACTTACAGAAGCTAAAAAAATGGCATATGAAGAAGCGCAATGCATCCGAATACAGGATATTATGACATTTTTGCATTCTGAGATCGGTCAGCGTATGAAAAAAGCTTTCGAGGCGGATCAGTTATACAGAGAACAGCCATTTGTACTTGCACAGAGTATGAAAAATATCGAAAAAGACTGGAATGGTGAGGAGACTGTTCTGGTACAGGGAATCATCGATGCTTATTTTATAGAAGATGAAGAAATCGTGCTTGTCGATTACAAGACAGACAAGGTACGAAAAGGTGAAGAACAGCATCTGATCGACCTTTATCATACGCAGCTTGAGGATTATGCGCAGGCACTGGAGCGCATGCTGCAGAAAAAAGTAAAAGAAACCTGTATTTATTCATTTACACTTGGGAAAATGATCCCGGTCTGAAATATGACATAAGATATGTGACAGTAAATCAGCGGAGGCGCCACCGGCACCTCTTCGATATACGATGCAAAAAGTCCCGCAGGACAGGAGGTTAAACTCTCCAGCCTGCGGGATATTTGTTTTTGAAGGTCTTGCCGACCAGCTTGCCGAAACCGAGAGGGTAGCCTTCGACACAGAGAAGGTGCCAGCCCTTTGTATGAGCAGCTTCTCCCGGTTCTATATTCAGCGTTTCGCCTTTCAGGTAGCGGGTAAGACGCTGATCATTAACAGAAAGGGAAATGATCCCGTCTGTATCATCTTTTCGAAGGGCAAGTGCAAATGGTTCGGATGGTTCGAAACGATTTTTCTTGAGATCTCCGAGATATAATCCGTTTCGAAGGAAGGTAAGGCCACGGAAATCACCGGTGACCGGCGGAAGGTAGTAAACTTTGTCTTTTCGTGTTTCGACACGGTTCCAGTCGAATGGCTGGCCGCCGAG
>UMHX01071976.1_pt1 | contig 10681 bp, 7 predicted proteins | sample 1965651 | NCBI WGS metagenome assembly UMHX01 (sample SAMEA4836109, study PRJEB28245) | human gut metagenome | biome: gut microbiome; material: fecal sample | place: Denmark | collected 2008 | reverse complement strand
GTAATATAAGCGCGGTGCGCCTTTTCTTTCAATAAGGCGATAGCCAGCAGATTCTCCACGCTTTTTGGCGGCTCGCCAAAACGGTCGATCAGTTCATCAATCATGTTGAACTTTTCTTCCTCGTTCTCGATTTCTGCAATACGCTTATAAATATCTAATTTTTGCAACTCATTTTTAATATAACTGTTTGGTATAAATGCGTCAACCTTAATCTCTACCGCTGTCTCAAATACCTGTTCGGTAACCGTTTCGCCCTTTAACTTCTTCACGGCTTCGTTGAGCATTTTACAATACAGATCATATCCTACCGCCTCCATGTGTCCGTGCTGGCTTTCTCCCAACACATTACCGGCCCCACGGATCTCCAGATCCCGCATGGAAATTTTAAATCCGGACCCCAGTTCCGTAAATTCCTTGATAGCCGCCAGACGCTTCTCTGCCACTTCTTTCAGCATTTTATCCCGTTTGTACATCAAAAATGCATAGGCGGTCCGGTTGCTGCGTCCTACCCGCCCCCTCAGCTGATACAGCTGAGACAAGCCAAGCCGGTCCGCATCCTCAATAATAATGGTGTTTACATTGGGGATATCCAGACCCGTTTCTACAATCGTAGTAGAAACCAGCACATCAATCTCTCCTTCTACAAATTGGTACATGACTTTTTCCAGTTCCCGCTCATTCATCTGTCCATGGGCGTATGCCACCACTGCCTCCGGCACCAGTTTGGCAATCTCTCCTGCCACGATATCCATATTGGCTACCCGGTTGTAGACATAATACACCTGGCCGCCCCGGGTCAGTTCACGGATCACCGCTTCTCTCACGATCTCCGGATTTTTTTCCATTACAAAAGTCTGGATCGGCATACGGTCCACCGGCGGCTCTTCCAACACACTCATGTCGCGGATACCCACCAGGCTCATGTGCAGCGTTCTCGGAATTGGTGTTGCCGTCAGTGTCAGCACATCAATATCATTTTTTAACTGCTTTAGCTTTTCCTTGTGGGTCACGCCAAACCGCTGTTCCTCATCGATGATCAAAAGTCCCAGGTTCTTGTACTGAATATCTTTGCTCAACAGTCTGTGGGTTCCGATGACAATGTCCACCGAGCCTTTTTTGATTCCTTCTATGGTTTTCTTTTGCTGGGCCGGTGTCCGCAGACGGCAGAGCAGTTCCACATTGACACCGTGATGGCGCATGCGCTGGGCAAAGGTATTATAGTGCTGTCCTGCCAGGATCGTGGTAGGCACCAGAAACGCCACCTGCTTGCCGCTCATTACTGCCTTAAACGCTGCCCGGATGGCCACCTCCGTCTTGCCATAGCCTACATCTCCGCAGATAAGACGGTCCATGATCTTGCTGCTTTCCATGTCGTGCTTTGTATCTTCTATAGCCTTTAACTGGTCATCTGTCTCATCATACGGAAACATTTCCTCAAATTCCCGCTGCCAGGTAGTATCCGGTTCAAAGCAAAATCCCTGCTTTGCCTGGCGTTTTGCATACAGTTCCACCAGTTCTTTGGCCACTTTTTCCACAGCACCTTTAACCCTGGATTTGGTCTTTTTCCACTCCGGTGAATTAAGCCGGTTCAACTTCGGTACTTTAGCGTCGTTTCCCGCATATTTTTGCAGCACTTCCAGCGAAGTGGCCGGCACATACAGATTGCTGCCACCGGCATAGGCTACCTTCAGATAGTCCTTGGTGATCTTATCTACCTCAATTTTTTCAATTCCCTGATAGATTCCCAGTCCATGATTTTCATGAACCACATAGTCACCGATCTTTAAGTCATTGAAACTATGAATGGCTGCCCCTTCATAGCGCTTGATCTTTTTCTTCTTCTTTTTGCGCACTCCGCCAAAAATATCGCTTTCCGTCACAACTACAAAACCTACTCCCGGATATTCAAATCCCTTTCGCAGGTTTCCTCTTGTAACCAGGATCTCCCCCGGCTCCAGTTCTCTGGAAAGATCGGCACTATAGGACGCATGAAGATCGTATTCCTGCAGATCCTGACACAGTCTGCGTCCTCTGGTCTCGGATGCCGATACCAAAAGCACCCTGTATTTCTTTTTCTGGTAACGAGCCAGGTCTTTTGCCAGCAGGGCAAAATTATTGTTGTACGACGGTGAAGACTGCACCTGTAAAAAGAACTTACGGTCCACCACCATTTCTTTCATTGGCGTATCCAGCGCCGTCATCAAAACAAGGGGATAACCACCTAATTTGGCGTAAACCGCCGAAGTATCATACAGCACTTCCATCTGTCCCGGCAGGATATATCCTTTTTCCAGCCGGCTGGTCATACTCTCCCTGAATTCGTACTCCACCGCCTGAGCCCGTTCCCGGCACCGGTTCGGTTCATCCAGAAATACACATACATTTTTCCCCTTAAAATAGTCAAAAAATGACACTGTTTCCCTGGCAAAATATCCGATATAACTTTCCAGATTCACCATGCCGTGGTAGGCCTGGAATGTTTCACGGAAGTTTTCCACATTCTGCCGCAGTCTGGCGGCCTCTTCTCTTTTTCCCTGTTCTTTCAATTCACGGCAGTTTTTCTCCATGTCTTTTCCGATCTGATGCAGACCGGCTGCCGCCTCATCTTCCGACAAAAAGATCTCTCCTGCCGGAAAGATCACCACTTCTTCCAGTTCTTCCACCGAACGCTGACTCTGTACATCAATGCTTCGTATAGTGTCTACCTGGGTGTCCCAGAATTCAATCCTCACCGGAGATTCTTCTGTCAGGGGGAAAATATCCACGATACCGCCCCGGACCGAAAACTCTCCTTCCTGTTCCACCTGAGCCGCCTTTTCATAGCCCATAGCCGACAGTTGTTTTTGCAGTTGTTCCAGATCAAATTCTTTGTCCGGCGTTATCTCAATCTTTTGTTTTTCATACTTTTCAAAAGAAAAGCAGTGATCCATACCTGCATCAATGGTAGTGATCACCGTAAGATTTTTTTGCTCTGATAATGCTTTTACTACTTTCAACCGCTCCTTGGCAATGGCCTGTCCATGGACATCGGCACTGTAAAAGATCAGATCCTTGGCCGGATAATACATGGCCTGTCTGTCATACATGGCCATATCTTCCAGCAGTTCTTTGGCGCGGATCTCATTGTAGGTAACAATAAGATTCACCCCTTTTGCCTGCCTGAGTCCGTAGATCATATGAGCCTTCTGAGCATCCATGCCTCCTACCACTTCCAGTGGAGACTCTCCCTGCTCCAGGGCCGTCTTTAGTTGTGTAAATTCTTCCATGTCCCTCAGGGGAGCCAGTAATGTTTCCAAATTATGCCTCATTTCTCTCAATTCTTCTTCCATTCACCTTATTCATGGCACTTTTCATATCTTCCTGGAGCCACGCTAAAAGCCCCTCTTCCGCCAGGGCAAACACATCCCGGAACATTCCATCTTCTTCTCTGGAAAATCTACCCAGCACATGTTTTACCAGATCGCCGCCCTCCGGCTTCTGTCCAACCCCGATCTTAATCCGGGCAAACTCCTGGGTGCCTGTGTGCTGAATGATACTTTTAATTCCATTGTGTCCTCCAGCGCTTCCTTTTCCTCTCATGCGGATCTGTCCCACATCCAGGCTGATATCATCATAGATCACCAGCAGATCTTCTATGTCAATCTTGTAATAATCCATCAATGCCCGCACGCTCTCTCCACTTAAATTCATATAAGTCTGAGGCTGTGCCAACATCACCTTTTCGCCGGCCAGTATTCCCTTTCCTACCAGTGCCTTGCCCTCTCTGCTGTTGACAGGTATATTATATTTGTCACTTAAATATGTAATCATATCAAATCCAATATTATGTCTGGTAGCAGCATACTCTACCCCCGGATTTCCAAGTCCTACGATCAAAAACATAGTTGTTCCTCCTTCATTATGTCATTTTTAAAGTATACCACATCCAAAGTTCCGGAACAAGATAAACGCCACCAGCTGACCTTTCTTCAACTGGTGGCGTTTCCTTTATTCTTCTACTTCCTGTTCACTCAATGCATGCCAATACTCCTCTATGATGGCATCCTGTAGTTTGGCTCTCATCTCACCGTTTATCGGATGAGCCACATCACGGTACTCTCCGTCTGGTGTCTTCTTACTCGGCATGGCAATAAACAAACCTTTCTCGCCTTCGATCACCTTGATGTCATGGACAACAAAGGACTGGTCAAAGGTCACCGACACCACCGCCTTCATCTTTGAGTCTTTGCTAACAACACGAGTACGAATATCTGTGATCTCCATCTTCGTCAACCCCCTTATATGAAATTAAAGTACATAACGATCGTTCTTTTCCAGAATGATCTTTACCTCCTCCGGTGTACCAACATAGTTGGAATTTGCACGGATCGTACCGTGGCTCTCCACTATGCAGTTTTCAATATATGTGTTATCGCCAATATAAACATCATTCAAAATGATCGAATTTTTGATCACACAATTATTTCCGACATAAACCTCTTTAAACAGAACCGAATCCTGTACCTCTCCATTGATGATACATCCACTGGAGACCAGACTGTTGTTCACTTTAGATCCTACATTATATTTTGCCGGCGGCAAGTCCTCGATCTTAGATACGATCGGTGGATATTCATTAAAGAAAAATTCTCTCGTCTTCCGGTCCAGAAAATCCATATTTGTCTGGAAATAAGAATCTACGGCTGTAATATTGCTCCAGTATGAGTGCATCTGATAAGAATAAATCTTTTTAATTCCTTTATACCGGATAAAAATATCTTTTACCAGATCAAAACCGCCTTCTGCCCCGGCCCGCTCGATCATTTCGATAAGTTGACGGCGGCGGACTACATAAACACCGGTAGACACCAATGTTTTGTCTGTCACGATCGGTTTTTCTTCAAACTCTGTTACCAGACCGGTACTGTCTACCGTCACTACTCCAAAACGGGTAGGATCCGGAACCGAGCCTAAGTCCTTTGTAACAATCGTAATATCTGCATTTTTTTCAATGTGGTACTGAAGTACCTGATTCATGTCCAGTTTGTACACACAATCTCCGGAAGCAATGATCACATAAGGTTCATGTGACGCCTTCAGAAAATCAATATTCTGTGCAATGGCATCTGCCGTTCCACGATACCACTGGTTGTTATCGTGAGTCTGGGTCGGCGTAAATACAAACAAGCCTCCCTGCTTACGGCCAAAATCCCACCATTTGGAAGAATTCAGATGCTGTGCCAGCGACTTTGAGTTGTACTGGGTAAATACACCTACTTTATTTATATGAGAATTTGCCATATTGCTCAGGGCAAAATCTATGCTTCGATAACCTCCTGCAATAGGCATCGCCGCAGTTGCCCTTTTGGTTGTCAGTTCTTTCATTCTGCTGCTGGATCCACCAGCCAGGATCAATCCGATTGATTTCATAATAACTCACCTGCCTTTATCAGTGTTTCACCACCTGCCAAGGTGTTATCTGGGTAATCTTCTATAGTTGTCTTGCCCGATATGGCAGTATTTTTCCCGATGGTTACACCATCTGGAATTACTGTGTTGTCTCCTACTGTTACCAGATCAAAAGCGTATACATTTGGTTTTAATTTGTTCACAACGCCTTCCTCTCCGGCACCGAGTACGCAATTGTCCCCAATCACCGAATCCTCTGCAACAATGGTCTTGTCCAAAACCGTATTCTTTCCGATCCTGGTAGAGTTCATAATGATGGAATCTCTTACAATAGCACCTTCCTCGATCACAACATCCGATCCTATCACGGAATTGTGAACCTCACCATAGACCTCACAGCCATCCCCCATGATGGCTTTATCGATCACGGCATTCTTGGCAATATACTGTGGTCTGAGCCACTCATTGCGGGTGTAAATCTTCCAGAACTCCTCGTACAGGTTGAATACAGGGATCAGGTCGATCAGTTCCATATTGGACTCCCAATAAGAACCAAGCGTTCCTACATCTTTCCAGTATCCGTTAAACTCGTAAGCAAATATACGGTCACCTTTTTCGTGACAGTATGGCAGGACATGCTTTCCAAAATCGCATCCTTTTTGATCCCGCAGCTTGATCAACGCCTCTTTTAACACCGGCCAGGAGAATATGTAGATACCCATGGAAGCTAAATTGCTTCTTGGATGTTCCGGTTTCTCCTCAAATTCCAGGATCCTGTGAGACTCGTCCGTAATACAAACCCCAAATCGGCTTGCCTCTTCAATCGGAACCGGAATCGTCGCCATCGTAATGTCTGCGTTGTTGGCTTTATGAAAGTCCAGCATTACCTGATAATCCATCTTGTAGATGTGGTCACCGCCAAGGATCAGAACATAGTCCGGATTGTAATATTCCATATACCGTAAGTTCTGATAAATCGCATTGGCTGTACCGGTATACCACTCACTGCTTGTACTTTTCTCATAAGGTGGAAGAACGGACACGCCCCCAACATTACGGTCCAGATCCCATGGAATACCAATTCCGATATGAGTGTTCAGCTTCAATGGCTGGTACTGTGTCAGTACACCTACTGTATCAACACCTGAGTTGATACAGTTGCTCAATGGAAAATCAATGATTCGATACTTTCCCCCAAAAGCTACAGCAGGTTTTGCTACATTCGCCGTCAAAACTCCAAGTCTTGACCCTTGCCCCCCAGCAAGCAACATGGCTATCATTTCTTTTTTTATCATGTTATCACCCCTGTTGTAAATTTTAATAAAATTATAACATACTTTGATTCATTTGTGAATATTTTGAACAAATAATTTTCCTCAATTAGTATTCTTTTATCCAAAATGCACAAATCAGTTCTTCTTGTATTTTTTCACAGGTGTATATATAATTATAAGTAACTATAATTTTTATCCAAAATAAGAAAGGGGTACCCTATGTACAAAATAGATTTTAATCATCCTTGTCATGTACATTTTATCGGGATCGGAGGCATCAGCATGAGCGGCTTCGCCGAACTGCTTCATTCCTTTGACTTTACCGTTACCGGTTCCGACTGGCACGAAAGCAAGATCACCGATCATCTGGAAAGCCTTGGCATACAAGTAGTTTATGGCCAGAAAGCAGAAAATATTACTGATTCTATCGATTTAGTTGTTTATACCGCTGCTGTCAAATCTGACAATCCGGAAATAGTCCGGGCCAAAGAACTGGAGATTCCTATGATGGAGCGGGCAGCCATGGTGGGCCAGGTTATGAAAAATTATTCCTCTGCCATTGCTATCAGCGGCACCCACGGAAAAACAACGACCACTTCCATCGCATCCCATGTATTTCTGGAGGCAGATCTGGATCCGACGATATCCGTAGGAGGCATACTTCCGGCCATCGGCGGCAATATCCGGGTAGGACACTCCGAGCATTTCATTACCGAAGCCTGTGAATATACCAACAGTTTCCTGAAATTTTTCCCGACTGTCGGTATCATACTGAATATAGAAGAAGACCATATGGACTTTTTCAAAGATCTGGCTGACATCCGCCACTCTTTCCGCAAATTTGCCGAACTGATCCCGGCCCATGGCACCTTGATCATCAACCGGGATATTGATGATTACCAGGAGATCACAGAAGGACTTTCCTGCAAAGTCATTACTTACTCTGTGGACAAAGAGGATGCTGACTTTACCGCCAAAAATATTTCTTTTGACAACGAGTGCCACGGAAGTTTCGACCTGTATGTAAATGGCGAGAAAAAAGAACACTATCACTTGAATGTAGTAGGACTCCATAATGTTTCTAACACTCTGGCCTGCCTGGCGCTGGCTTCCCTGTATGGAATCGGATCCGATACGATCCAGCGGGCACTGACCGCCTTCCATGGCACAGACCGACGCTTCGAGTTAAAGGGTGTAAAGAACGGTTTCACTATTATTGATGATTATGCCCACCACCCAACAGAGATTGCTGCCACCTTAAAGGCAGCCAGGAATTATCCTCATAAAACATTATGGTGTGCTTTCCAGCCTCACACTTACACCAGAACAAAAGCCTTTTTGAAAGACTTCGCCTCTTCACTGGCTCTGGCTGACAAAGTGATCCTGGCTGACATCTACGCAGCCCGAGAAAAAGATCCCGGTGATATTTCTTCTCAGAACATTGCCGATGAGCTGAAAAAACTGGGAAAAGAAGTATTCTACTTCCATAGTTTCGATGAGATTGAAAAATTTATTCTAGAAAATTTAGTCCACGGCGACCTGTTGATAACTATGGGCGCCGGAAACATTGTAGAAATCGGTGAAAATATATTGAAAGCATAAGTTATGCACTTTATCAACAACATTATCCACAATCCGGCACATGAATGGGTTGTGGATAATTTTTTAATAACTTTTTTTGGTTCATATGTTGCTTTTTTGTGATTTTTTTGAAAACCAACGATTTTTCGTTATTTTTGCCCCAATTTTCTACTGAAATAGTACAATCGAACATGTGTTGTCAACATTATCAACATTATTAACAACAATTTTAATCCAAAATTACGCACTTTTTTGTCATTTGCAACTGTTTTTTCTTTATGTTATACTCATCATGCAAATTGAAAGGAATTGTGACTATTATGAGCTTTTTCATTAAATCTACATATAATGACCAATATACAATTTTGAATAACCGGTTTATCGCAGAGCATATGATTCCAGCCAATGGCAACTATGTAAAAGTCTTTCTTCTTTTACAGATGGCCAGCCAGAATAAAGATGCTTTACCGGATTTGTCGGTAGGTGCTCTGGCAGATCTTCTGGAGTGTACGGAAAATGACATTCTCAGAGCCTTGCGCTACTGGGACAAGCATGGTCTGATCTCTCTGGAGCAGAGCGGGGACGAGATCCTCTCCCTTACTATTGGTTCTTCCGGAGCACCGGAGGTCGGAACTTCATCTCATTTTTCCCCGGAAACTGCCGCTTCTCTGGATTCTGCGTCCATCTCTGATGAGACAATTTCCATCCCGGAGACTCCTGTTGTTTCAGAAGTGCCGGCAGAACCCGTATCCAGAGTGACAGAAGAGACTTCGCTGCCGCCACGGCAGAATTATTCGCCTTTGCAGGCAGAAGCCTTTTCCAATGACGTGGAGATCAAGAAAACTATTACAACTGTAGAACAACTTTTGGGAACCACCATATCCCCTTCTCATTTACAGAACATACTTTATTTCATGTGTGATGTAGGTTTTTCTTCCGACCTGGTATGTGCCATGTACGAAACCGCTGTCAATAAAGGCAAAAAACAGGTTAAGTACATTGAGGCCATTGGTATTAACTGGGCCAAAAAAGGAATAAAGACACGGGAAGAAGCACTGACAGAATCCCAGGATTACAACACAGCCTACCTTCTTGTACGCAAGGCCTTTGGCTTTAAGCGCAGCCTGGCGCCGGCAGAAACTACCATTGTAGACGAATGGTGTAAGTACAATTTTGACAGCACCATCCTGGAAGAAGCCTGCAAGCGCACTGTTTTGCAGACAGGCGAAACAAATTTCCATTACGCCGGCAGTATCTTGAAGAAATGGCATGAGCAAAATGTCACCTGTCTTCAGGATATCGAAAAACAAGATCAGGCTTTTAAAGAAAAGAAAAAAGAGAAAAAGGAAAAACCTCGTTCTCACGGACGGAACCAGTTTAACCAGTTCCCGCAGCGTGATTATTCACAAAAAGAAGTATCCTCTCTGGAAAAACAGCTTCTTCAGGGGAACCGGTCCTGATCATAAAGGAGGTATAGCAGGCACTTATGAAACTTACTAACAGCCAGTTTGATGAGATCATGTCCATCTATTATAAGCGACAGTTCCAATGTCAGAATACAGAGCGTATGCGCCTGGATGAGATCCACCGCCAGATTCCTGAATACCGGGCACTGGAGCAGCAGATTTCAGAACTTTCCCTGCAGCACGCCCAGGCGAAACTGCAGCGTGGACAGAACACCGGAGATCTGGAGCAGCAGATCCGGGAGATCACAAAGCAGAAGGAAGATCTGCTGACCAGCCACGGCTATCCGGCCGACTATCTGCAGCCGGTTTATGTATGCCCGGACTGTCAGGACACCGGATACATCGGTACTGCCAAGTGCCATTGTCTGGAAAAAGAGATCGTGACCTATCTCTACTCCCAGTCCAATCTCCAGCAGATTCTGGAAAAAGAGAATTTTGCCCATTTCAGTCTGGACTTTTACTCCGACGATTATACGGAAGAATCCACCGGACTAACACCGAGAGAGAATATGAAAAACATTCTCAATACCGCCAGAGATTTTGTCAAAAACTTTGACACCCAGTCAGACAATCTGCTGTTATATGGCAATACGGGCGTAGGCAAGACATTCCTTGCTAACTGTATCGCCAAAGAACTTTTAGATCAGTCTCATACAGTTGTTTACTTGACTTCTTTGAAACTATTTGATATTTTAGAAGCGTACAAATTTGACCGTGATATGCCTTTTGACGAAAAAAACGCCACGGTTGCCTATATTCTGGACAGTGATCTGCTTATTATTGACGATCTGGGAACCGAATTAAACAATGGATTTACTTCATCCCAGCTGTATCACTGTATTGATACCCGCCTCAATCATCGTCACTCAACTATTATTTCTACCAACCTATCTTTTGATGATCTGCGGGACGACTACAGCGAGCGGATTTTTTCCCGCTTGACAAGTAATTATACCCTGTTAAAATTAACAG
>UMHX01037893.1_pt1 | contig 10790 bp, 9 predicted proteins | sample 1965651 | NCBI WGS metagenome assembly UMHX01 (sample SAMEA4836109, study PRJEB28245) | human gut metagenome | biome: gut microbiome; material: fecal sample | place: Denmark | collected 2008 | reverse complement strand
ACAGGGCCTGCACCGGCAATGGAGCTGAACTGGTGTGCAAACACGGTCCAGCCGTCGGTGGGAACGTAGTCCCGGCCGTCCTCATGGACAACTGCCGGGGTCTTGGCAGAGGGGTCGATGCCCCACTTGTTTGCCAGCCAGCGGCCATAAAGCATATAAGCGCCAAACAGACACACGGCTGCGATCAATACGATGACCAGCGTATTCATTGTTTTTACCTCTTTCCTTTTTTGGCATCCGGCAAATGTCAGCGGCATGGGGGCGGAAGGGTGTAAAAAAGGCCCCGTCTTCCTGCGTTCGTTCCATTTGGGACGAACCATCGAAGACGAAGGCCTTCACATACACTGCACATCGTGTATGGAATACTCCGCGATACCACTTCGTTTGCTGCACAGGGCAGCCACTCCCAGCGTACATACATACGCAGCCCCGTAACGTGGGCAAAACGGCCATGCATTACTGGAAGGCGGGGTCAGCGCCTTTGTTCACACAGGCTGCTCGCAGGGGAGAACACTTTGCTCCTGACTGCTGCCCTTGCATCAGATGGGCGGCTCTCTGGGAGAGGGTGCTGCAAAGAATCATGTCCTGTTCATCGCATTTGCCGAATGATTGTCCGTATTTTAGTGCGGAATTCACAAATTGTCAATATCCTTGGAACAAGTTCGGAGGATACACTAATTCAGGAAAGCGTTCTGCAATAATTTTTAGGTGATTTTTGTTCATGCGTGAAACGAAAAAAACTATATACACCCACGAATGAAAAGAGTTCACGCCAAGGGCTTGACTTTCACACTTTGATGTGCTAAAGTGGTGATGCAAGAAAGAACCTGAACATTTCCGGAACATTTAAAAGAGGGAACGCTCCCAAAACCGGACAGTCCGCTGCGGCGGCAAGGAGAACATTCATGTCAGATAAAAATTCCAGAAGAAACCAGACCACCGATGCACTGTTTGATGCCATCCTCAGTCTGGAAACGCGGGAGGAGTGCTACAACTTCTTTGAAGACCTGTGCACTGTAAAGGAGATCTCGGATATGGCGCAGCGGCTGGAAGCGGCAAAGATGCTGCTGGACGGCAGAACTTACGATCAGATCGTGAAGGCGGTGGAGATCAGCACGGCCACCATCAGCCGCATCAACCGCTGCATCCAGTACGGCTCCGGCGGCTACCGCGAGACCATTGAAAAGGTGCGCGGCACCCAGAACCCTAAAAAGCAGGAGTAACACCGGCGTACCCGGCAGACATAGAATGGGGCGTACACCGCCCCTGACCGGACGAACGAAAGGAAGGTTTTATCATGTCTGCTGAGAACTGTATCGATACCACCCGCTGCCCCTGCCCCTGCCTGCCCAAGGTGACGCTGGAGCAGGCGGTCGTTGACCTTGTGGAGAGCATTGCTCTGCAGGAAAATGCCCTGAGCCACATCCTGTGCGCCGAGAGCCGGAAGATGGACGCCGCCATGAAACTGGACGGTCTGGACCTGTGCAAGCTGCTGGAAGTAAACGATTCGGCCACCAACATGGTGCACGCCGTGGCAAACCTGGAGCTGGTGCTCAAGGATAAGCTGGAGTTCGTCTCCAACAACCTGTACTATCCGCCTGCGGATGCCGCAGCGAAGTAAGAAGATGCGGAAAGGCCTGTCCGGATGCCGGGCGGGCCTTTTCTCTGCTTGAATGCATAATTTTTGTAAAAACCATTTGTTGGAATTGCTGATAACGGGATTCTGTGCTATACTATACAATGTATCACCATGAAAGTGAGGAAATTTACAAATTGCTGAACTACGATGCGATCCTGTTTGATGTGGACGGGACCCTGATCGATTCCGCTCCCGGTATCATAAATACATTAAAAGAAGTCTTTGCCAAGATGGGCGTGGACACCACAAATGTGAACCTGCGCCGCTACCTTGGCCCGCCGCTGCGCAAGAGCTTTGGTGAGCACTTTACCGACCCGGCCCTCATTGAAAAGGCCACCGATCTTTACCGCGACAGCTACGCCGTCAAGGGCAGCCACGAGTGCGCCGCCTACCCCGGTGCAGCCGAGATGCTGCAGCGCCTGAAGGACGCTGGCCTTGTGCTGTGCACCGCTACCTCCAAGCCCACGCAGGTCGTTACGCCCATTCTGGAAGAAAAGGGCCTTGCAGGCTATTTTGATTTTATCGGCGGCGCGTCCATGGACGAGAGCCGCGACACCAAGACCGACGTGGTGCGCCATGTGCTGGCCCAGCCCATGATGCAGGGCAGGCGGGTGCTGATGGTGGGCGACCGCAACGACGACATGCGCGGCGCTGCGGACTGCGGGCTGGATGCCGCCGGTGCGCTGTACGGCTACGGCAGCAGGGAAGAGCTGGAACCCTTCCACCCGGTGCTGCTGGCCGAAAGCTGCGCCAACCTTGCAGACCAGATCCTGAACGGACAGGCATGACCGGAAGGCCCTGTGCCGGAAACTAAGTGAATGGTGAGAGATATGAGAAATACACGACCGGAAAAGCAATCGCTTACTCCTATGCAGAAGCAGGCTGTGCTGGTGTGCAGTGTGTGCGCGCTGGCAGCCATTCTGACCATTGCCATTACCATGACGCTGCTCAAGCGCGGCAAGACCCCTGCAGCCCCGGGGGAACAGCCCTCCAGCGAGGTGCTGGTGCCGGGCGAAGAGGATATCTCGGATCACTACCAGATCAGCGAGACCTCTGCCGCCCTGCTGCCGGAGACCGCCGACGCGGGCGAGAGCTACCAGAAGGAAACGCTGTTCCTCGGCGATTCCAACACGGTGCGCCTGTACGCCAACGGCCTGATCAGCCTGCAGCAGTTCTGCGCCAAGGAGGGCATTGGCACCCATGCCGCCCTGAACGAGGGCATCGTTACCTTTAAAAAGGACAGCAACACCTACACCATCGCGCAGGCCGTGGCCAAAATGAAGCCCCGCCGCGTGGTCATCATGCTGGGCACCAACGATACCGGCATGAGCGTGGACGAGTTCATCAAGAACTACACCGCGCTGGTGCAGGCCATTCAGGAAAGCTACCCCTACACCGACATCATCGTGAACACGGTGCCGCCGGTGCCTGCAAACCACGCAAACTACCCCCACATGGACCAGACCAAGATCGACGACTTCAACATGGCCCTGCTGTCCATGTGTGAGCAGATGGGCCTGAAGTTCCTCAACAGCGCCGAAGCGCTGAAGGATGCCAACGGCTATGGCCGCGAGGATTACTACCAGACCGGCGATATCCACCTGAAGCCCGTGGGCCTGAAGGCCATGCTGAGCTATCTGCGCACCCACGCTTACCAGACCGACGACCGTCGGCCCGACACCGCCAACATCCCCACCCGCGCCGAGTATACCCCGAACCCCAGCTCTGCGGTGACAGCACCCAGCAGCTCGGAGGCTGCAGGCTCTTCCGAAGAGCAGGGTGTGCTGTATCAGGCCAGCTACCGGGTGGACAAGACCGGCGGCACCCTTTCCAGCGGCAGCGACAGCGGCAAGACATCCCTCTCCTATGAAGTGACCAGCGCCGCCCAGTCCATCAGCGTGACGGCTGTGCCGCAGGACGGCTATGTGTTCGTCAAGTGGAGCGACGGCGTGACCCAGAAGACCCGCACCGATACGAACTTCAAGCAGAACGTGGACGTGACCGCCGTGTTTGCAGCGGCTTCCGTGCATATCAGCAGCACCGGCAAGGCCGTGCTGGGCGATTCCTACACCTTTACCGCAAAGCTGGGCGGCAAGCACCTCACTGCCGACAGCATCCGCTGGTACGCCAACGGTGCGGAAGTGCCGCAGGCGGCGGGCAAGACCACCGTCAAGGTGGAGATCGACCCCTCCATGCTCAATGCGACCTTTAAGGTGTACGCAGTGGCAAGCTACAACGGCTGCACCGTTACCAGCAACGTCCTGAATGTGACGGTCAGCGGCGTAAGCTCCGGCAGCTCGTCTCACAGCTCCGGCAGCTCTGGCAGCACGTCGGGCAGCGGTTCTTCCGGCAGCACCAGTTCTTCCGGCAGCACCAGTTCTTCCGGTGCATCGTCCGGCACCACCTCCGGGGCATCCTCCGGGGCTACATCCACCTCCGGCAGTTCGTCTCACAGCTCTTCCGGCAGTTCGTCTCACAGCTCTTCCGACAGCTCGTCTCACAGCTCTTCCAGCAGTGAGAGCACGGCTTCCCCGGCAGGCTCGGCTTCTGCTTCCAACGGAACAGCCAGCTCTTCCCACAGCACCAGCTCGTCCCACGCGGACTCTGGTGAGAGCAGCTCGGCTTCCCATAGCAGCTCCAGCAGCGAGAGCAGCTCTGCAAGCTCTGGCAGCTCCCATGCGGCTTCGGAATCCAATGCCAGCAAGGAAGCCGCCAACGAGCAGTCCGCATCCACGGACTCCGCGTCCTGAGGCTGTCACCCCGGCCTGCCGTGCCGCATAGGCTGGCAGGAAGGGAGGCGTTTGCATGTACTACGAGGAACCCCGCATCCCGGCGCTGCCCGGGGAAGAGAACGTGACCGACGGCAGCGTGGACGATTACGGCACCGACTGGGAGAACGTGGACAACGGCGCGCTGGAAGAGGAAATGGCAAAGTGTGCTGCCACCCCCTGTGATGTCAAAACCACCTGCCCGGACAACGACCCGGAGCAGACGGACGTACCATCGTACGAAATTGTAACAGAATGATGTGAAGCCAGCTCTGTTTACGGCAGGGCTGGCTTCTGCCTGTTGTTGAGCGCATGGCAGCTGAGGCCATGGCAGAAGGAAAAGAGGGAAGGTTTATGGCAAAATATTATTGCGTGCTGTTCGATGCAGACAACACCCTGCTGAACTTTGACGCAGCCGAAAGCAAGGCACTGGCCGAAACGCTGGTGAACTACGGCATTGAGCCGGATGCAGAAACGGTGCAGACCTACCGCACCATCAACTCGGAGCTGTGGCGGCAGCTGGAAAAAGGCCAGATCAAACGGGAAAAGCTCATGGCGGAGCGGTTCACCCGCTTCCTCAAGGCCATTGATGCCGCCGGTGACGGAGCCGAGATGAACCGCTTCTATCTGGAACAGCTCTCCACCCACCCGGACCTGATGGGGCCGGAAGTGCTGGATGTGCTGCGGGAGCTTTCCGAGGTGGCAACGCTGGCCGTTGTGACCAACGGCTTCCAGAAGGTGCAGATCCGCCGTCTGGCCGAGAGCGGTGTGCTGAACTTTATGGAGGACGTGTTCGTCTCCGAGAAGATGGACAGCGAAAAGCCGAACCGCAGAATTTTTGATGCGGCCCTGCGCGCCCTTGGCGTGGAGAACCGCGAGCATGTGCTGGTGGTGGGCGACGGCCTGAGCAGCGACATTCAGGGCGGCGTGAATGCGGGCCTTGACACCTGCTGGTATAACCCCAGCCACGCCGAGAACCCCGGCAAGGTGGTGCCCACCTACGAGATCGCAGACCTGAAAGAGCTGTACCCGCTGGTGATGGAGCAGGAAGAGCTGGCCAATGTGGGCCTGAAGAACCGCCGCCACCAGTGCTGAGCCAATAAGCGGATGGAGAACGGGATCATAAAACTATGCTGATACATTTGGAAAAACTAGGCAAGAGCTTTGGCGAAAAGATCGTGCTGCACGATGTGACCGCCAGTGTCGAGCGGGAGGACCGCATCGGCATCGTGGGCCAGAACGGCGCGGGCAAGACCACCCTGCTCAAGATTTTGACCGGCGAGTACCAGGACTACGAAGGTGAGTTCAGCGTGACCCACGGCGTGACGCTGGGCTATCTGGAACAGAACGCAAAGCTGGATGCCACGCTGGATCTCTACGGCGAGATGCGCTCCACCTTTGCCCCTGTGCTGGATGCCATGGCCCAGATGCAGGTGCTGGAACGCAAAATGGCCGCGCAGCCGGACGACACGGAGCTGCTGGCCCGGCACGACCAGCTGCAGAACATCGTGGATGCCGCCGACGGCTACAACATGGATGTGAACATCAAAAAGGTGCTGTCCGGCATGGGCTTTGCGCAGGATACATGGCAGAAGAACATTGCGGTGCTCTCCGGCGGCGAGCTGACGAGGCTGCGGCTGGCAAAACTGCTGCTGGAAAAGCCGGACGTGCTCATTCTGGACGAGCCCACCAACCACCTGGACTTTGCCACCATGGAATGGCTGGAAAACTACCTCAAAAGCTATTCCGGTGCGGTGCTGGTGGTCAGCCACGACCGCTACTTCCTCGATAACGTGTGTACGAAGATCTGGGAGGTCTCCTTCCAGACCATGACCACCTACAAGGGCAACTTCTCGGCCTACCTGCCCCAGAAGGAAGCCGCCGATGCCCTGCGCCAGAAGCAGCACGATGCAGATGTGGCACTGGCCGAAAAGCTGCAGGACTACGTGGACCGCAACCTTGTGCGCGCCTCCACCACCAAAATGGCCCAAAGCCGCCGCAGGCAGCTGGAAAAGCTGGAGATCACCGAAGCGCCCAAGGACGAGACCAACCAGCTCAAGTTCCGGTTTGAATATGACGTAGAACCGTGGAACGAGCTGGTGCTGCTCAAGAACCTGACCATCAAAATAGGGGAGCGCACCCTGCTGGAACCCTTTACCTACACGGTGTGCCGCGGCCAGCGGCTGGTGATCGCAGGCCCCAACGGCGCGGGCAAGTCCACCCTGATGCAGGTGCTGGACGGCAAGCGCCGCCCCTCCGGCGGCATGGTGCGGCTGGGCACCGGCGCACGGCCCAGCATCTTTGCCCAGCAGCAGAACCGTCTGGGGCAGGGCCGGGTCATCGATGTGATCTGGAACAAGTACCCCCGCATGACCGAGCTGGAGGTGCGCAGCCATCTGGCAAAGCTGGGCTTCCGGGGCGAGACGGTGTTCAAGCCCTGCGAGGCGCTTTCCGGCGGCGAGCTGGCCCGCCTGCGCTTTGCGGAGATCGTGCTGGAACGGCCCAACCTGCTGTTTCTGGACGAGCCCACCAACCATCTGGACATCTACACCCGCGAAAACCTTACCGAGGCCCTCATGGCCTACACCGGCACGCTGCTGCTGGTCACCCATGACCGCCACCTGATGAACAGTCTGGCCTGCCCCATCCTCTACCTTGAGGACGGCAAGGCCACCCTCTACCCCAGCTACGACGCCCTGATGGGCCGCAACGCCCCGGCCCCTGCCGTGCAGAAGGCCGCCGAACCGGCCAAGACCGGCTACGGCAGGGAGCAGCGCCGCCGCCGCGCCGAGCTGCGGGCCAAGATCAAGGCCTGCGAGGACGAGATGGAAGCCTGCGGTGCACGCGAAGTGGAGCTGGACAACGAGATCAACTCCCCGGAGGTGTACAACGACCCCGACCTGCTGCGCCAGAAGAGCGACGAGCTGAGCGACCTGCGCTTCCATCAGGAAGAGCTGTTTGCCGCGTGGGAAGCTGCCATGGAAGAGCAGGAAAGCTACGAGCAGAGCCAGCAGACCGAAGAGTAAAGGAGGGTGCAGCATGCCCCAAAACAGACGCAGTTACGAAAAAACGCGCCGCATCGCCCTTTCCGGCTTGCTGTTTGCGCTGGCCATGGCGCTTTCGTTCATTGAGGGCACGCTCACCATCCCGGGCCTTTTGCCGGGCATGAAGCTGGGCCTTGCCAACATCGTGGTGATGTACGCGCTGTTTTTCATGGGGCCAAGGCAGGCGCTGGTGCTGGACGTGCTCAAGGCACTGTTCGTGTTTCTGGTGTCCGGCTTCACGGCGGGCTTTCTCTCGCTGTGCGGCGGCCTTTTGTCCCTGCTGGTGATGTGGGTGCTGTACTACCTGCTGCCGGTGCGGCCCACCTGGTTCATCCTTTCCGTATGCGGCGCACTGGCCCACAACATCGGCCAGCTGCTGGGCGCGGGCGTGATCATCTCGTCGTCGCTGTCCTTCTACTATGCGCCGGTCATGCTGGTGCTGGGCCTTGTGATGGGCGCACTGACCTCCATCACCCTCAAGGCTCTGCTGCCGGCTCTTGGCAAAATGGGCTTCTCCACGCAGGAAAAGCGGGGAGAATAACCAACCGTCCATGCATCACAGTTGCATTTTGGCCGGAAATCAGTATAATAAGGAAACAACCTGCTATTTTAAAGATAAAATCTCTTGCATACAGCGCTGCCGCCGTGGGAAAGTGCGCGGCAGCCGGGAGGTGTTTGCACTATGAGTGAAAAAGTTACCATCAAGGTGGAGCGCAAAAAGCTGCATCTGCCCACCATCGCCCTGCGGGGGCTGGTGGTGTTCCCCAACAATCTCGTCCACTTTGAGGTGGGCCGCGAAAAGAGCATTGCCGCCGTGGAGTGGGCAATGGCAAATAATTCCAACGTGTTTCTGGTGGCACAGAAGTCCATGGACACCACCGAGCCGCAGCAGGCAGACCTGTTCAGCTACGGCGTGGTGGCCGAGGTCAAGCAGGTGCTGCGCGTCTCCGGGGACCTTGTAAAGGTCCTGGTGGAGGGCAAGTACCGCGCAAAGCTCAGTGCACTGGATGCCAGCGGCGATTTTCTGCTTTCGGAGGTGCGCCCGGCCCCGGTGCGCGCAGGCAAGGCCGACGATGCCGTGGAGACCGAAGCGCTGCTGCGCGCCCTCAAGGCCGGGTTTGACGAGTACCTTGGCATGAACCCGCGCCTTGGCAAGGACGTGGTGTTTGCCATCGTTTCCAGCGACGACCCCGCCTTCCTCAGCGAGTACATGCCCGCAAACCTGCTGTTCCGCTACGAGGACAAGCAGGCTGTGATGGACGAGGGCACCCTGAACGGACGGCTGAAAAAGCTCATCGAGATGCTGCGCCGTGAGTGTCAGGTGATGAAAATTGAAAAGGAGATCGCGGAAAAGGTCAACGAGTCCATGGACAAGAACCAGCGCGATTACTACCTGCACGAACAGCTGCACATCATCAGCGACGAGCTGGGCGAGGGCGACGACACCCACGCCGAGGCCGACGAGTACCGCCGCAGGATCACCGGGCTGCACCTTGCCGAGGACAGCGAGAAGAAGCTGCTCAAGGAAGTGGACCGCCTTGCCAAGATGCAGGGCTCCAATCAGGAGGCAACGGTCATCCGCACCTATCTGGACACCTGCCTTGACCTGCCGTGGAACACCTTTACGGTGGATGACCTTGATATCAGCCGCGCACAGCAGATCTTGGACCGCGACCACTACGGCCTGAAAAAGGTGAAGGACCGCATTCTGGAAACGCTGGCCGTGCGCAAGCTGGCACCGGACGTGAAGGCACAGATCATCTGCCTTGTAGGCCCTCCGGGCGTGGGCAAGACCAGTATTGCACGCTCCATCGCCGAAAGTCTGGGCCGCAAGTATGTGCGCATCAGCCTTGGCGGCGTGCGGGATGAAGCCGAGATCCGCGGCCACCGCCGCACCTACATCGGCGCGATGCCCGGCAAGATCATCACTGCCATGATCTCTGCCAAGAGCGCGAACCCCCTCATGCTGCTGGACGAGATCGACAAGCTGGCAGGCGACTTCCGGGGCGACCCGGCCGCAGCCCTGCTGGAAGCGCTGGACCCGGAGCAGAACAGCACCTTCAACGATCATTTCATCGATATCCCGTTCGATTTGAGCCATGTGCTCTTTATCACCACCGCCAACGATCTGGGCAGCATCCCCGGCCCGCTGCGCGACCGCATGGACGTGATCGAGCTGCCCAGCTACACCCGCGTGGAAAAATACAACATTGCCCGCAAGCACCTGCTGCCCAAGCAGCTCAAGGCCTGCGGCCTGACCGGCAAGGTCACGCTGAGCCAGAGCGCGCTGTACGGCATCATCGACGGCTACACCCGCGAGGCCGGTGTGCGCAATCTGGAACGCACCATCACCAGCGTGCTGCGCAAGTGCGCCCGCAAGATCGCCGCAGGCGAGGTGGAAAGCGTCTCCGTTACCGGCACCATGCTGGAACAGCTGCTTGGCCCCCGCTTTGTCAAGCCCGACTTCCTCAACCGCACCAACGCGGTGGGCATCGCCAACGGTCTGGCATGGACCAGCGTGGGCGGCGAGACCCTGCCCATCGAGGTGCAGGTGATGGACAACGGCAGCGGCAAGATCACCGTCACCGGTTCGCTGGGCGACGTGATGAAGGAGAGCGCTCAGCTGGCCGTTACGTGGGTGCGCGTGCACGCCGCCGAGTACGGCATCGACCCGGAAAAGCTCAAGAAGTGCGACCTGCACATCCACGCCCCGGAGGGCGCAGTGCCCAAGGACGGCCCTTCTGCCGGTGTCACCCTGACCACGGCGCTGGTGTCCTGCCTGTCCGGCATCCCGGTGCGCGGTGATGTGGCCATGACCGGCGAGATCACCCTGCACGGCAACGTGCTGCCCATCGGCGGCCTGCGGGAAAAGAGCATGGCGGCCTACCGCGAGGGCATGAAGACCGTGCTCATCCCCAAGGACAATGAACCCGACCTGTACGAGGTGGACGATGAGGTGAAGAAGAACCTTACCTTCCTGCCCATGCAGAGCCTGACACAGGTGCTGAACGCGGCCCTGCTCAAGCCCCAGAACGCAAAGAAGGCCAAGGCTCCCAGCCGCACCCATGCAAAGAAAAAGGCGGCAGACGCCGCCATTGTGCCGCCCACCGCAGAAAAGCCCCAGCCCGGCGCGGTGTGCTGAGAACAATAGAAACCCTCTCAGTCACGGCTTGCGCCGTGCCAGCTCCCCCGAAGGGGGGAGCTTAAGGGATGTTTTCCACCAGATGAAAGAGCTCCCCCTTCGGGGGAGCTGGCGAGGAACGAAGTGACGAGACTGAGAGGGTTTGACGTACCACAAGAAAGGAAAGCTCCATGAATTACAACAAAGCTGATTTCATT
>UMHX01064589.1_pt1 | contig 10799 bp, 10 predicted proteins | sample 1965651 | NCBI WGS metagenome assembly UMHX01 (sample SAMEA4836109, study PRJEB28245) | human gut metagenome | biome: gut microbiome; material: fecal sample | place: Denmark | collected 2008 | reverse complement strand
TAAAGAGAAACGTAGAAAACGGTGCAAAAGTAGGAAAAAAATCTAATATATCGGTCATGGGCGATAAAGGAGTTTCCAAAGTTTGCCGTGTTTATAAATTCTTAGTAAGAAAAGCAGCCCGAAAGTGGCATATATCCGATAAAACCGCTACTTTTGTAGCATGATTGAATTAGCACAGCACATAGAAGCATTATTATTGGAGAATGATTGTGTCATTGTTCCGGGGTTGGGCGGATTTGTCGCTCACTACACTCCGGCAATGAGAGTGGCGGAAGAAAATACGTTTTTGCCCCCTACCCGCATCATCGGCTTCAATCCGCAACTGAAGATGAACGACGGGCTGTTGGTGCAATCCTACATGGCTGTGTATGATACGGATTTTTCAGATGCCACCAGGATTGTAGGCAAATCGGTGAAAGAACTGCTGGCTCTTCTTCATGAGAATGGAAAAGCGGATTTGCCCAATATCGGCGAATTGCGCTATAACATTCATGATTCCTACGATTTCACACCTTACGATGATAAGCTTACCACTCCTTACTTATACGGGCTTGGCAGTTTTGAAATGCAGGAACTGGAAGTCTTGCGCAAGTCCAGTTGGAACGGAAGCAAGACTATTCCTTTCGCACCGGTTGTCCGGGAAGAAAAGAAGCGTAAGTATGGGATGCGAATCAACACTTCTTATCTGGCGAATGCCGTTGCCATGATTGCCGTTGCGGCTCTGTTCTTTTTTCTTCCCGCACCCGTAGAAAACACCGAAGTGATGGAAGCCAACTATGCACGGTTGCTGCCCGGTGATTTGTTCGGGCAGATAGAAAAGCAGTCATTGGCTATCACTCCGATTGTCATCCATCAGCAGGAGACGGGTAAGAAGGCGAAAACCACCCGTAGCGCCGGCAAGAAACCGGTTGCTCCCGTTGCCGTAAAAGAAGTAAAAGTCCGTCAGCAGACTGCAACAATTGCGGCTCAGCCTAAAGCAGCGCCCACAGTTGCCGCTCCTGCCGTTCAAGCCGTAAAGACACCTTATCATATTATCGTAGCCAGCGTGGGTTCTGAAAAAGACGCCGACACCATGGCGCAGCAGTTGGTTGCCAAAGGTTATGCAGGAGCTAAAGCGATTATCGGCGACGGCAAGATGCGCGTCAGCATTCAGTCCTGTGCCACGGAGAAAGAGGCATACCGTGCCTTGAACCTGATTCGCCAGAATGAAGCATACAAGAGTGCCTGGGTTCTGAAAAGATAACTTTCTTCACAGTCAATTATTAACCATCAACTATTCCGACAATTCAATGAAACGTATCCGTTGCCCCAAATGTGAGAACTATCTGACTTTCGACGAAACAAAATATACGGAAGGCCAGTCCCTGGTATTTGTCTGCGAGAACTGTAAGAAGCAGTTCAGCATACGTTTGGGCAAGACAAAGATGAAAGCTCCGCAGAAAGAGGAGAATCCGGACGAAACCGAATACAAGGAAGCCTTCGGAAGCATTACGGTCATTGAGAATGTTTTCGGATTCAAGCAAGTGCTGCCATTACAGGAGGGAGACAATAAAATCGGCCGCCGCTGCGTAGGGACGGTTGTCAATGTCCCGATAGAAACCTCGGACATGAGCATGGACCGTACGCACTGCATTATCAATGTGAAGCGCAACAAACAAGGCAACCTTGTCTATACCCTGCGCGATGCCCCCAGCCTGACGGGTACTTTCCTGAACAATGAAATTCTGGGTGACAAAGACCGTATCCGCATTGAAGACGGAGCCATTGTAACCATCGGCGCCACCACTTTTATTCTTCGGGCGGCGGAGTAAAGAGATTGCCTTTCCGGTTTATCCACCAATAGCGTATAAACAATACTCCGGTGAAGATGAGCGCAAGCGACAGCCCGGTATAGAACACCGAAATAAATGCGTCCGGCAATATATGGAACGAGCGCATCGTGACACCGAACGTTATCATGAAGACCATTATAATCCAGCCTTTTACGTCAAAGAAAGAAAAAGGGCAGTTCTTCTCTTTCTTCTTTTCTCCGATACGTTTGGTGTGCTTGTAATAAAGCCTTTTGAAAACAAACAAAAAGAAGAGAAGGAACACGACTGTGGCCTCTCCTATCTTGAAAAGCCAGTATTGGGAATCTGTCAGCCATGTCATTATTCCTATCCTGAGGATATTGACCCCGGCTATAATCCATACCACTCCGGCGGTTATAAGCAATACTTTTCTGTTTACTCCGTATTTCATGTTTCCGTTTTGTATAATCCTGCTGATACAGGGAACAAAGATAATGAAAATATGTTCGTAAATTCATATTGTGTACCTTGCTGGCGGTCAGTTGTATGCATGTACCAATAAATTTCTTTGCTTGGTACTGTCCATACCACAGTTTGGTACGAGAAGTACCTTACTAAGGTACGGCGCGTACCACTGCGTGGTACAAGAGCTACCAACGGTTGGTATTCCCTGTACCACCTGCCGGTAGTTGAGGTATCCTGTGGTGGAATGCCGGCTACCCTGCGGTGGAATACCGACAAAGTGCTTACCAGTCGTATTCCTCGGTGTACCGGTCGAACTGTATCTCCTCTTTCCAGCCATGCTTCCGGCATACCTGACGGATGCACTCCTGTTGCTTCGGAGTAAGCCCCAGCTTCTGGTTGCGATACCGGTAATAGGGCGAATGGTTGAATATGGCTTCCAGATTGAGGTGAATGGCACGGGAGATGCGTGCGGGCATATCATCGTAAAGCTTCTTGAAGCCCCATGCCACCCGTATTTTCTTGTTGCTGCGGAAGTGCGGGCACTCCTTCCCTGCCGCCGGATAGCAGAGGGGGTTGATGACGGACAGCCGGATGTTTTGCGCCGTGGTGTATTGTGTCATACTGTGCCGCAGGCAGTTTTCGGCTTTCGGGCATCGGGTGTTGAAGCACAATGTGTATTGGGCTGCTTGATTGTTTAAGTCGGAGTTGTTTTCCATTAGTTATCAGAATTTTGATGAATATCGCTTTATCCGGTAAAGATACGCGAAAAAATCCGGCCGGCACCATATAACGGCTGTTTTATTGGGTAGGTCGGGCATAAAAAAACAAGGCAAAGCCGAAGCCCTGCCCTGTTTTTCTTTTGTCATACCGGTTCTTTATCAGAGAATGCTTTTTACTGTTTCCTGCATACCCTTCTCCTGGATAGAGTTCAGGAAGCCGGTTACCATATCCGTCAGTCCCGGAATGGCGTTCAAGTCTCCGTGCTCGCCCCAGATGAGGTCTTTGGCTGCCAATACGCCTTCCGCTACTTTGCGGGTATCGCCTGTTGCCCAAAGGTCTTTCAGCAGTTGCATGATTTCGGGAGCGTCGTTCGGGGTGATTTCAGCGCCGTCGGCACGTACGCCGCCCTTGTAATATGTGATGATGGCGGCAAGACCGAGTACGAGTCCTTTCGGAAGTTCGCCCTTGCGTTCCAGATAAGTCTTCAAACCCGGCAGGTCGCGGGTCTGGTATTTCGGGAAGGAATTCAGCATGATGCTGGTTACCTGGTGCTCTACGTAAGGATTGTCGAAACGTTCCAATACATCGGCGGCGAACTTCTTCAGTTCGTCCATAGGCAGGTTCAGTGTCTGCATCAGTTCGTCGAACTGTACTTTACGGACATACTTGCCGATAACGGGGTGGTTGCAGGCATCGCGCACGATGTTTACGCCGCTCAGGTAAGCCACCGGAGAAAGCACGGTGTGAGGACCGTTCAGCAAAGTAACCTTTCTTTCGTGGTAAGGAGCTTCGGACTTCACGAAGAGTACGTTCAATCCCGCCTTGTTTGCAGGGAACTCCTCTGCCAACTGGCGGAGAGAGAGATTCTCGGCTGCCTCGATAACCCACAGGTGGAAGATTTCGGCCTGTACAACCAGGTTGTCGGCATAACAGATTTTCTTCTGAATCTGCGCAATCTCCTTGCGCGGGAAGCCCGGAACGATGCGGTCTACCAGAGTGGCGCATACATAGCAGTACTTTGTGAACCAGGTCTTGAACTTCTCGTAATCTGCGCCGAAGTCGTCTTTCCACAGTTCGATGTACTGGTAGATACATTCTTTCAGGTGATGTCCGTTCAGGAAAATCAATTCGCAAGGCATGATGATAAGGCCTTTGCTCTTGTCGCCCTTGAACGTCTTGAAGCGACGGAAAAGCAATTGGGTCAGCTTGCCCGGATAAGAAGATGCGGGGGCGTCGCTGAACTTGCAGTTCGGGTCGAACGCGATGCCGGCTTCCGTGGTGTTGGAGATAACGAAACGGATTTCGGGCTGGTCGGCAAGCGCCATGAATGCAGAGTTCTGAGAATAGGGATTCAATGCGCGGCTGATGCAGTCGATACGCGTGAGGCTGTTTACCGCTTCACCGTTCAAACGGCCCTGCAGGTTGACATGGTAAAGGCAGTCCTGGCCGTTCAGCCATTCCGCCATTCCTTTTTCGATAGGCTGAACCACTACAACACTGCCGTTGAAGTCGGTCTTTTGGTTCATGTTGTAAACAATCCAGTCTACAAATGCACGAAGGAAGTTACCTTCACCGAACTGGATGATTCGTTCGGGAGCAACGGACTTGGGAGCCGTCTGTTTGTTTAATGCTTTCATCTTGAAAATGATTTTAATTATGATTGTTGGATTATGATTGATAGTTTTTCTTACTATATGCAGGATTATTCAAACTCAAAATAGAAGTCGATGTTTTCCTTCATCAGGATGTCGATAGGCATATATTTTACGGCTGTGACCGGCTTTTTGAATACCACGTGATTGCACAGCGCTTTGATGCCGCAATAACCTTGCAGTCCCGGCCGCTGCCCGATGAGATAGTTCACTTCGCCGTTTTTCAGGTGTTCCACATTCTTCTGAAGCAGGTCGTAGCCGACCAGTGCATCCAGCTTCAGATTCTTTTTCTGCAAGTAGTCCGCCACTTGATACACGCGTGAGTTGAACACGACCCCTAAAGTGGCTTTGGGATGTCCGGAGAAGAAAGCATCCAGCACTTCCTCGTTGGCGGCGGTGTCTTCCTTGTGGAGAACGACATCGTATATAGTCAGGTTTTTGTGCTCGGCCGCAAGATACTGCATAAAGCCTTCCAGGCGCCGTTGCATCTGAACCTCGGCGGGGCTGTTCTTCTGATTGTTCAGGAAAAGTGCCAGCTCCTGCCCTTCGCGGTAGCGGCGCATCAGTATTTTGGCGGCAATGTATCCGCTGACCTTGGAGTCCTGGCCTATATAGCATAGTGCATGAGTCTGCTCCATATTGAAGTCGATGAAGGCATAAGGTATCTTTTTATCTTCCAGATACGACGTCAGCTTCAGGGTATCATCCTGAAAATTCGGGGCTATCAACACCCCGTCGGCAACAACGGATTGAAGTTGCGCACATGCCGTTTCATAGGACGCTTTATCCGCATGGCTGTAAAAAAGATAGTCCACCCCTACGTTGAACGGCCGCAACTCTTGCGCGGCACGGTCTATGCCCGCCGCAACGGAGTGCCAGTAATCATGCTCTATATAATAAGGTATGATACATACTATATGGTAGCGCTTTTTTGCCGCCAGACCTATGGCAAACATGTTGGGATGATAATCGATCTCATCGAGGACTTTTTGAACCTTATCTCTGCTTGCACGGGATACGTCGCCCCGGTTATGAAGCACGCGGTCTACGGTTCCGGCAGAGACGCCGGCCATGCGTGCAATGTCTTTTATCGTATAATTCTTGTTTTCCATCTTCTCCCGCCCTAAGGTGTTTAAAGGTCTTACATTTAAAACTTAAATATTATAAATATTTGCCGCAAAGATACGAATTATTTTGTTTCTCCAAGTAAAATTTCTACTTTTGTGTTCGATAACGGTTAATAAAAGCAAAAAGCGTTATCGAGCCTATTAGCCTTACAATCAATACTATATAGGTGTAATGACAAGAAAGTAAAATTTTTAGATACTTAAAACACAAGAAGATGAAAAACTTTATGGACGAGAACTTCCTGTTGCAGACTGAAACCGCGCAGAAGTTGTACCACGAACATGCGGCTAAAATGCCGATTATCGACTATCACTGTCATTTAATTCCACAAATGGTAGCAGACGACTACCAATTCAAGTCACTGACGGAAATCTGGCTGGGCGGCGACCACTACAAGTGGCGTGCCATGCGCACCAACGGTGTGGACGAACGTTTCTGTACCGGCAAGGACACCACCGATTGGGAAAAGTTTGAGAAATGGGCGGAAACCGTACCTTATACTTTCCGCAATCCTTTGTATCACTGGACGCACCTGGAGTTGAAGACGGCATTCGGCATCGACAAGATTCTGAACCCCAAGACCGCACGTGAAATCTACGACGAATGTAACGAGAAACTGAAACAACCCGAATATTCTGCCCGCGGCATGATGCGCCGTTACCACGTGGAAACCGTGTGTACTACGGACGACCCCATTGACTCGCTGGAATATCATATCAAGACCCGTGAGAGCGGATTTGAGATAAAGATGCTTCCTACCTGGCGCCCCGACAAGGCGATGGCGGTGGAAGTTCCCGGCGATTTCCGTGCTTACGTAGAGAAGCTGGCGGAAGTAAGCGGTGTGACTATTTCTACTTTCGACGATATGATTGCCGCTTTGCGCAAGCGTCATGACTTCTTCGCCGCCCAGGGATGCAAGCTGTCCGACCACGGCATCGAAGAATTCTATGCGGAAGACTATACGGATGCGGAAATTAAGGCAATCTTCAATAAGGTATATGGCGGTACTGCACTGACTAAGGAAGAAATCCTGAAGTTCAAGTCGGCTATGCTGGTTGCCTTTGGCGAGATGGATTGGGAAAAGGGCTGGACACAGCAATTCCACTACGGGGCTATCCGCAACAACAACAGCAAAATGTTCAAACTGCTCGGCCCGGACACAGGTTTCGACTCTATCGGCGAGTTTACAACCGCCAAGGCGATGGCTAAATTCCTCGACCGTCTGAATTCGGAAGGCAAACTGACAAAGACCATTCTGTATAATCTGAACCCATGTGCCAATGAGGTAATCGCTACCATGTTGGGCAACTTCCAGGACGGTACTGTTGCCGGCAAGATTCAATTCGGTTCGGGATGGTGGTTCCTCGACCAGAAAGACGGTATGGAAAAACAGATGAATGCACTCTCTGTACTCGGCCTGCTGAGCCGTTTCGTAGGTATGCTGACAGACTCGCGTTCTTTCCTCTCCTATCCGCGTCATGAATATTTCCGCCGCACGTTGTGTAACCTCGTAGGCCGTGATGTGGAAAACGGTGAAATTCCCGTTTCCGAAATGGAACGCGTCAATCAGATGATTGAGGACATCAGTTATTACAACGCCAAGAAGTTCTTCCAGTTCTAAAAGACGGGAATGAGATAATTTTAAAATCAGCCCTTCCATGCTTGATACCTTATGGCAAGCGTGGAAGGGCTTTTCATTGGATACCGCTGAATTAAGCTTTCCTGTGCAGCAGATACCTTACAGGAGATATTCCATTATATCCGTGATGTTTTTTAACCGGATGAAGTTGGGATGCGCAATATCCCCATCATGGGTTTCATACTGCCAGGTGACGTGGTAAGGAATGTGGGCTGCATATCCGCCCAGCTCCAAAACCGGCAGTATGTCCGACTTGACGGAGTTTCCCAACATCAGGAAATTCTGCGGGGCGCATTCCACGGTGGTAAGTAGTTTCCGATAATCGGCTTCTTTCTTGTCACTCATTATCTCGATGTGGCGGAAGTAGTGCATCAATCCCGACTCCCGGACTTTTCTTCTTTGGTCGAACAGGTCTCCTTTGGTCGCCAGTACCAACCTGTATTTTCCTTGCAGGCGGAGCAGCACCTCTTCCACCCCATCCAGAAGCGTTACGGGTCTTTGCAGAAGTTCCTGCCCCAGCCTGACGATTTCTTTCACGCAATGCATATTACCTTCTCCATTGGTAATCCGGCAGGCTGTTTCAATCATGCTGAGCATCATGCTTTTCAAACCGTAGCCATACATGTGCAGGTTTTTCATCTCTGTCTTGAACAGCTCCTGCGAAACGGCACTCTGCGGTTGGTATGCTTTCAGTAAATCACAGAACTGATGCTCAAACTCCTGAAAATAAACCTCGTTTTCCCAAAGGGTATCGTCTGCATCGAATGCTACTACTTCTATTTTATCTTTCATACGTTGTCCGTTTTATTGTTATTGAGTATATTTGCTGCAAATATAAGTAATTAAAACATAACTATTAATCAGTAAAGGATGACTCAATCACCCCAAACTAATGCCAAAGGTTTCAGCAAAGCCTTTTGGGTAAGCAACACAGTAGAACTTTTTGAACGCATGGCATATTATGCCGTATTTATTGTTCTTACCATTTATCTGTCCAACATTTTAGGTTTTAACGATTTTGAAGCGAGTATGATTTCCGGTCTGTTTTCGGGCGGACTGTATCTGCTTCCCATTTTTACCGGAGCTTATGCCGATAAGATAGGTTTCCGTAAATCAATGATTATCGCATTTTCCTTACTGTCTGCAGGGTATTTGGGTCTGGGCGTGCTGCCTACACTGCTGGAAGCTGCCGGACTGGTGGAATATGGCGAAGTAACGCGCTTTTCAGGGCTGGCCGACAGTAGCGAACGGTGGATGATTGTTCCCGTTTTGTTTGTCATCATGCTCGGCGGTTCGTTCATCAAATCTATCATATCCGCATCGGTTGCGAAAGAAACCACCGAAGCAACCCGCGCCCGTGGTTATTCAATCTTTTATATGATGGTGAACTTCGGTGCTTTTACCGGAAAGACCATTATCGACCCCTTGCGCAACGCTATCGGTGAGCAGGCCTATATCTATATCAACTTCTTCTCTGCCACAATGACTATTCTGGCGTTGCTGTCCGTTGTCCTTCTGTATAAATCGGCACATACGGCAGGCGAAGGTAAAAGTATGCGCGAAATAGGCCAAGGTTTCCTGCGCATCATCACCAACTGGCGTTTATTGATTCTTATCCTTATCGTAACTGGATTCTGGATGGTACAGCAACAATTATATGCCACAATGCCCAAGTATGTTATCCGTATGGCGGGCGAAACGGCCAAGCCGGGCTGGATAGCCAATGTAAATCCTTTTGTTGTGGTTTGCTGCGTAAGTTTCATCACCAGGTGGATGGCAAAGCGTACGGCTATTACGTCCATGAACATCGGTATGTTCCTGATTCCTGTTTCCGCGTTACTGATGGCGTGTGGAAACCTGCTGGGCAACGAGATTATTTCCGGCATGAGCAATATTACATTGATGATGATACTCGGTATTGTAGTTCAAGCTTTGGCGGAATGCTTTATTTCTCCGCGCTATCTGGAATATTTCTCTTTACAGGCTCCTGAGGGAGAAGAAGGCATGTATCTCGGATTCAGCCATCTCCATTCTTTCCTGTCCTCTATTTTCGGTTTTGGCATAGCGGGTGTATTGCTTACCAAATATTGTCCCGACCCGGCTTTATTTGCAACCCGGGAAGCTTGGGAAGCTGCCAGCGCCAATGCGCATTACATCTGGTATTACTTTGCGGGAATAGGATTGGTGGCTGCCATAGCGTTGCTGATTTTTGCCAAAACCACCGAATCCATCGACAAAAAGAAGAAAGTATAATCTTTTATATTGCATATTTTCGCTATATTTGTCGCCCGATGTAAAGACAGGTCGCATCCGGCATAAATTAAGCATGCTTAATTCTGTCCTCATGGCACTGTCTTTGAGGGGTGTCGAAATACACTTGATGATTTTTTAGGCACGGATTACACGGAAAAAAGAATAAAGAAAATCTGTGCTTTCCATGTAATCCGTGCCTAAAAAGAAACAAATAAGAAGCGAATTTTAACATACCCTCTTTTTAATTAAGGAGATTAGAATGAAAGTAAGATTTATAAGCCTTGCAAGTGGTAGCAGTGGCAATTGCTATTATATAGGCACAGAAAAATACGGAATACTTATTGATGCCGGTATCGCTGTCCGTACCATAAAAAAAGGATTAAAAGAGGCAGGTATCAACATGGAAATGATACGTGCGGTGTTTGTTACCCATGACCATGCCGACCATATAAAAGCGGTAGGCGGATTGGGAGAAAAACTGAATATACCTATTTATACAACGGCACGCATTCACGAAGGTATTAATAAGAGTTATTGCATGACGGAGAAGTTGCATTCATCCGTCCGCTATCTGGAGAAACAACAGCCTATGCAACTGGAAGATTTCCGTATCGAATCTTTTGAAGTTCCTCATGACGGTACGGACAATGTGGGATATTGCATCGAGATAGACGGAAAGGTATTCTCTTTTCTTACCGACCTCGGAGAAATAACTCCTACCGCAGCACATTATATCTGCAAAGCCAACTATTTGATACTGGAAGCCAATTACGATGATGAAATGTTGCGTATGGGTACTTATCCCCAATACCTGAAAGAGCGCATAACCGGTCGTACCGGACACATGAGTAACATTGATACCGCAGAATTCCTTGCAGAAAATTTCACAGAACATCTGCAATACATCTGGCTTTGCCACCTAAGTAAAGATAACAATCACCCGGAACTGGCCTATAAAACCGTTGAATGGAAATTAAGAGAAAAAGGTATCATCGTAGGTAAAGACGTACAACTCTGCGCTTTAAAGAGAACTACGCCTTCCGAACTATATGAGTTTGAATAAAAATATGCCGATTTCATCGAAAAAACTCCTGGAATTGTTTGCAAAATAAAATAAAAGGACTACCTTTGCACCCGCAAATGAGACATTGG
>UMHX01024439.1_pt1 | contig 11008 bp, 19 predicted proteins | sample 1965651 | NCBI WGS metagenome assembly UMHX01 (sample SAMEA4836109, study PRJEB28245) | human gut metagenome | biome: gut microbiome; material: fecal sample | place: Denmark | collected 2008 | reverse complement strand
GGAGGCGGTGCGGGCTGAGCTGGAGGCCCACCTGGAGGACAAGACGGCGGACCTGGTCCGCATCTTCCCGGACCTGGGGCGGCAGGAGGCGGAGCGGCAGGCGGTGGAGCAGATGGGGGACGCGGAGGAGATCGGAAAGGAGCTGGCCCGGCTCCACCGGCCCTGGCCGAGGTACTTGTGGCAGGCCAGCCGGGTGCTGCTCACGGCGGGCCTCCTGTGGCTGCTGGCCATCGGTATGTTCCGGGGGGATGACGCCTATCTGGGGGACGACCACCGCTCCGAGTGGTGGGACATGGACGGCCTGCCAGGGACGGCGGTCATGGGGGACTGCGACGATATCCGCTATCTGCCCGGTGGGGACCCGGACCAGATCCTCACCCTGGAGCCCTGCCTGACAGCATCAGTGAATGGACAGAAGATCTCACTGCTCCGGGCCGCCCTGTGGCAGCGGGAGGACGGGCGGCAGGGGCTGTACTGCTATCTCCGGGTGGATACCTGGCGCTTCTGGGAGCGGGGCCGGCTGCGGGAGGAATGGATGACTGTGACCGACAGCACCGGCGCAGTCTGCGGCCTGGGGCCGGATTCCCCGGAGGACCCGGAAACGGGCGGACTGCTGAACGGGATGAGCCAAATGGGCTTCGGGCCCTTCCACAGCGGCTATGAACTTTATCTGGAGGACTGGGACCCGGCGGCGGAGTGGGTCCGGCTGGACTACGGCCCAGGGAGCCCGATATTCACTTTTACTGTGGACTTGGAGGAGGAGAGGGCGTGAAGGGAGCGTGGAGGGCGCTGTGGGAGCGCCGCCCCCGGCTGGGGCACAAGGGAAGGGCGGCCCGGAACCTGCTGCTGGTCCTGGCGCTGGCCGTCCTGGTGTGGGGGCAGTACGGCTGTCCCATGCCCACGGCGGAGATGGCGTTCCGGCAGATGGAAGGGCAGTATCTGCTGCCCCGGAGCGAGATCGTATATCAGAGCGGCTTTTGGAATACCGGAGATATAGAGCGTGTGGAAAGCCGGGATGGGACCTATCTGAGTGTGTTCGATCCGTTTGTGGTGGGTGTTGCCCAGAATCGGGTCTATTCTGTCACCTTGGACCGGCCCGGGCGGCAGGTCCTGGGGGTCTTTCCCCTGGGGGAGGGGCCGGCTCCGATCCCGATCAACGGTGTGATTGCCTGGGTCCCGGAGCCCGGAAGGACGCGGATGAGCGGCTGCAACCTCCTGTTTCTCCAGATCCCAGGGGAGACGGCCCGGGCGGAGCTGGATGTGGACACCGTGCTTCCGGGGGGTGAGCGCTTCCTACGCCGCGCCCAGGAGGGCTTCTGTCTGGAGGACGGCGTGTGGCTGTTTCCGCTGGAATCACCGGAGGGAGGGTGGTCCGGGGACTGGTACGAGGGGGCGGCGTACACCCTCCGCCTGTACCGGGAGGACGGGACGCTGCTCCTGGGGCAGAGCGGCACGGTGCGGGAGTCCTGAGCGCAGGCGGGGCCCCGGGGACCGTGTTTCGGGGGCCCGCCGGCGGGAGCGGCGGGCCGCCCTGGCAGGATGCCCAAAGAGGCCGGAGGAAAAAGCCGGGGAAATTGGCGGAACACCGCCGAAAAATTTTCAAAACACCCTTGACACACACGGGGGTGTTGTTGTATGATAGCAAAGCGCCTGTGAGGGCGCAGTCTGCGATGATGCGGGAGATTGCTCGGAAACGAGGTAACTTCCGCGGAGTATGTCCGAGAATCGGGCGGCTGAGAGGATCCGTGTCATGGCGTATATCGCCTGGCAGGGATAAAACCGGCCTGTCTATGCGCCGGTTTTCTTCATGACCCGGAGTGATACGCACGATAGCGTGGACGGAGATCTCTCACCGTACGAAGCGCGACAGAGTCAACTTCGTATGTATGTTAAGGAGGAACACCCATGGCAGCTCAGAAAGAAATGATCCGCATCCGTCTCAAGGCCTATGATCATCAGCTCATCGACCAGAGCGCTGAGAAGATCGTGGAGACCGCCAAGCGCACCGGCGCCACTGTCTCCGGCCCCATCCCCCTGCCCACTAAGAAGGAAGTCGTCACCATCCTGCGGGCCGTCCACAAGTACAAGGACAGCCGTGAGCAGTTCGAGCGCCGCACTCACAAGCGCCTGATCGACGTCATCAAGCCCTCCCCCAAGACTGTGGAGGCCCTGATGAGCCTGGAGCTTCCCGCCGGCGTGGAGATCGAGATCAAGCTGTAAGCGCTGAGATCTCCCCTAACCCTGTTGAACCCGCAGTCCGCCGCGTCATGGAGGCGGACGGGTCAAGTCGTCGGAGCAATGGCCCCCAGCCCAATGGGGTGACCAACTACGCCGACCAATAACCTTTATATAGGAGGAAATCCAATATGGAGAAAGCGATCATCGGCAAAAAGATCGGCATGACCCAGATCTTCGATGAAGCCGGACACGCGGTCCCTGTGACCGTGATCGAGGCCGGCCCCTGCACCGTGGTGCAGAAGAAGACTGCCGAGAAGGACGGCTATGAGGCCGTTCAGCTGGGATTCCAGACCATCCCCGAGCGCAAGCTCACCAAGCCCGAGGCCGGCCACCAGAAGAAGGCCGGCATCACCGAGTTCCAGAAGGTGCTGAAGGAGTTCGCCCTGAAGGACAGCGAGAAGTACAACGTGGGCGACAAAGTCACCGCTGACACCTTCGCCGCCGGCGACTTTGTGGACGTGACCGGCATCAGCAAGGGCCACGGCTACCAGGGCGTCATCAAGCGCCACGGCGCCCACCGCCTGAAGGAGACCCACGGCTCCGGCCCTGTGGTCCGCCACGCCGGCTCCATGGGCGCCAACAGCAGCCCGTCCAAAATCTTCAAGGGCAAGATCGGCGCTGGCCAGATGGGCGACGAGCAGGTCACCGTCCAGAACCTGGACGTGGTCAAGGTGGACCCCGAGTACAACCTGATCGCGGTCCGCGGCGCCATTCCCGGCCCCAAGGGCGGCATCGTGTTCGTGAAGAGCACTGTCAAGACTCACGTGGAGAAGAAGGGCCCCGCCGCCGGCATCAGCAACAACCCGCAGAAGGCTTCCGCACGTGTCAACCCGCAGAAGGCCTCCGCCCGCAACAAGTAAGGAAAGGAGAGTGTAAATCATGGCGAAAGCAAACGTGTACAACATGGCCGGCCAGCAGGTCGGTGAGATCGAGCTCTCCGAGGCGGTCTTCGGCATCGAGCCCAACCAGGCTGTGGTCCATGAGGTGGTCAAGAACCACCTGGCCAACTGCCGTCAGGGCACTCAGTCCGCTCTGACCCGCGCTGAGGTCTCCGGCGGCGGCAAGAAGCCCTGGCGCCAGAAGGGCACCGGCCACGCTCGTCAGGGTTCCACCCGGGCTCCCCAGTGGACCCACGGCGGCATCGTGTTCGCCCCCAAGCCCCGCTCTTACAGCTATGCGCTGAACAAGAAGGTGAAGCGCCTGGCTCTGAAGTCCGCCCTGTCCGCCAAGGCCGCCTCCGGCGACATCAAGGTGGTGGACGGCCTGAAGCTGGACGAGATCAAGACCAAGACCATGCGCGGCTTCCTCGCCGGTATCGGCGCCGGCAAGTCCGTGGTCATCACCCCTGAGGTGGACGAGATCGTGGTCAAGTCCGCCCGGAACATCCCCGGCGTGGTCACCACCACCGCCAAGGTCCTGAGCGTCTATGACATCGTCAACGCCAACCAGCTGGTCATCGATAAGGCCGCGCTGGCCATCATCGAGGAGGTGTTTGCGTAATGACCGCTTATGATATCATCAAGCGCCCCATCATCACCGAGCAGTCCATGGCGGATACCGAGATGAAGCGCTACACCTTCGAGGTGGCCAAGTCCGCCAACAAGATCGAGATCGCCAAGGCGGTGGAACAGATCTTCGGCGTCAAGGTCGCCAAGGTCAACACCCTGAACATGCAGGGAAAGCTGAAGCGCATGGGTGCCCGGCCCGCCGGCCGCCGCCCCAGCTGGAAGAAGGCCATGGTCACCCTGACCGCCGATTCCAAGGCCATCGAGTTCTTCGAGGGCATGGTGTAAGGAGGAAATTGAACAATGGCTATTAAGACTTATAAGCCCACAACGCCCTCCCGCCGTCACATGACTGTGTCCGCCTTCGAGGGCATCGATAAGAAGGCCAAGCCCGAGCGCAGCCTGACTGAGGTCCTCAGCAAGCACGCCGGCCGCAACAGCTATGGCCGCATCACGGTCCGCCACCGCGGCGGCGGCAACAAGCAGAAGTACCGCATCATCGACTTCAAGCGCGATAAGGAAGGGAAGGCCACTGTGGTGAACCTGCAGTATGACCCCAACCGCTCCGCCAACATCGCCCTGATCGAGTATGAGGACGGCGAGCGCCGCTATATCCTGGCCCCCAACGGCCTGAAGGCCGGCCACATCATCATGACCGGCCCCGACGCCGACATCCTGCCGGGCAACTGCCTGCCCATCGCCAACATCCCCGTGGGTGAGATGATCCACAACATCGAGCTCTACCCCGGCAAGGGTGCCCAGCTGGTCCGCGCCGCCGGCGTGGCCGCCCAGCTGATGGCCAAGGAGAATGGCATGGCCCAGGTCCGCCTCCCCTCCGGTGAGGTGCGCTATATCCGGGAGAACTGCAAGGCCACCATCGGCCAGGTGGGCAACACCGACTGGGCCAACATCCAGATCGGCAAGGCCGGCCGCAAGCGCCACATGGGCTGGCGGCCCACTGTCCGCGGCTCCGTCATGAACCCCTGCGACCACCCCCACGGCGGCGGCGAGGGCAAGAGCCCGGTGGGCCGTCCCGGCCCTGTCACCCCCTGGGGCAAGCCCGCCCTGGGCTACAAGACCCGCAAGACGAAGAACCGTACTGAGAAGTTCATCGTCAAGCACCGCAACGCGAAGTAAGGAGGCAGTAAAAGATGAGCAGAAGTATCAAGAAAGGCCCCTTTTGCGCCCCTGAGCTGCTGAAGCGGGTCGATGAGATGAATCAGACCGGCGAGAAGAAGGTCCTGAAGACCTGGAGCCGCGCCTCCACTATCTTCCCCGCTTTCGTGGGCCACACCTTTGCTGTCCACGACGGCCGCAAGCATGTCCCCGTCTATGTGACCGAGGACATGGTGGGCCACAAGCTGGGCGAGTTCGTGCCCACCCGCACCTTTAAGGGCCACGCGGGCAGCAAGACCGGTAAGTAAGGAGGAGAGAAAAGATGGAAGCAAAAGCCAACCTGAAATATCTGCGGATCTCTCCCCGTAAGGTGAAGATCGTCCTGGACCTCATCCGGGGCAAGGACGTGGCCACCGCCACCGCCATCCTGCTGAATACGCCCAAGGCTGCCTCTGAGCCCGTGCTCAAGCTGCTGAAGAGCGCCGCCGCCAATGCGGAGAACAACCACCAGATGGACCCTGAGAAGCTGTATGTGTCCGCCTGCTACGCCAATCCCGGCCCCATCATCAAGCGCATCATGCCCCGCGCCCAGGGCCGTGCGTACCGGATCAACAAGCGCACTTCTCACGTCACCATCGCGGTGAGCGAGCGCTAAGGGAGGAGGAGAACTATGGGACAGAAAGTTAATCCCCACGGCCTGCGCGTGGGTGTCATCAAGGATTGGGACTCCCGCTGGTATGCCCGCAACGAAAAGGTGGGCGACCTGCTGGTGGAGGACAAGAAGATCCGGGACTACCTGAAGAAGACCCTGTACTCCGCCGGTATCCCCAAGATCGAGATCGAGCGCGACAACGCCAAGGTCCGCGTGTATCTGCACTGCGCCCGGCCCGGCGTGGTCATCGGCAAGGGCGGCGAGGAGATCAACAAGATCCAGGCCGGCCTGACCGCCATGGTGGGCAAGCCCGTTGACCTGAAGATCATCGAGGTGCGCAACGCCGACATGGACGCCCAGCTGGTGGCGGAAAACATCGCTCAGCAGCTGGAGAAGCGCATCGGCTTCCGCCGCGCCATGAAGAACGCCATGGGCCGCGCTATGCGCGCCGGCGCCCGCGGCATCAAGACCTGCTGCTCCGGCCGCCTGGGCGGCGCTGAGATCGCCCGCACCGAGCACTATCACGACGGCACCATCCCCCTGCAGACCCTCCGCGCCGACATCGACTACGGCTTCGCGGAGGCCGCCACCACCTACGGCCGCATCGGCGTGAAGGTGTGGATCTACAAGGGCGAGGTCCTGACTCAGACCCTGCGCACCACCCCCCGCACCCTGGATACCAGCAAGCCCTATCAGGAGCGCCGGGAGCGTCCCCGCCGGGACCGCCGCGACGGTGACCGCCGTCAGGGCGGCTTCAACCGGGACCGCCAGGGCGGCGGCTTCAACCGCGGCCCCCGTCCCGCCGGTCAGGGTGGTTTCAATAACAATCGTGGCCCCCGTCCCGCCGGTCAGGCCAATGCTCCGAAGGAAGGAGGCGCTCAGTAATGCTGCTGCCTAAGCGCGTAAAGTACCGCCGTGTCCACCGCGGCCGCATGAAGGGCAAGGCCAGCCGCGGCAACACCGTCACTTACGGCGAGTGGGGCCTGCAGGCCATCGAGCCCAGCTGGATCACCAGCAACCAGATCGAGGCCGCCCGTATCGCCATGACCCGCTACACCAAGCGCGGCGGTAAGGTCTGGATCAAGATCTTCCCCGACAAGCCGGTCACTGAGAAGCCTGCCGAGACCCGCATGGGCTCCGGTAAGGGCTCACCTGAGTACTGGGTGGCCGTGGTCAAGCCCGGCCGCGTCATGTTCGAGATCGCCGGCGTCTCCGAGGAGGTCGCCCGCGAGGCTCTGCGTCTGGCCAGCCACAAGCTGCCCGTCAAGTGCAAGATCGTCAAGCGTGAAGAGACCGAGAAGGGTGGTGAAGCGTAATGAAGGCCAATGAAGTTCGTAAGATGTCCGCCGCCGAGCTGGAGAGCAAGCTGGTGGACCTGAAGAAGGACCTGTTCAACCTGCGCCTCCAGCACGCCACCAACCAGCTGGATAACCCAATCCGGATCGCTCAGGTCAAGAAGGATATCGCCCGGGTCAAGACCATCATCCGCGAGCAGCAGCTCGCCGGCCGCTAAGAGGAGGAACTAAGACATGGAAAACAGAACTTCTTCCCGCAAGACCAGAGTCGGCCTGGTGGTTTCGGACAAGATGGACAAGACCGTGGTGGTCGCCATCGCCGACCGCGTGGCCCATCCTCTGTACAAGAAGATCGTAAAGAGAACCTATAAGCTGAAGGCTCACGATGAGAACAACCAGTGCGGCGTGGGTGACCGCGTCCGCGTCATGGAGACCCGCCCCCTGTCCAAGGATAAGCGCTGGCGCGTGGTTGAGATCATCGAGAAGGCGAAATAAGGAGGTGCCGGCATGATCCAGGAAGAAAGCTATCTGAAGGTCGCCGACAATACCGGCGCCAAGGAGATCAAGACCATCCGCGTTCTGGGCGGTTCCAAGCGCAAGTTCGGCAACATCGGTGATGTGGTCGTGGCTTCCGTGCGCAAGGCCGCTCCCGGCGGTCAGGTCAAGAAGGGCGAGGTGGTCAAGGCCGTCATCGTCCGCTCCGCCAAGGGCGTGCGCCGCGCGGACGGCTCTTATGTCCGGTTCGACGACAACGCCGCCGTCCTCATTAAGGAGGACAAGAACCCCCGCGGCACCCGTATCTTTGGCCCAGTGGCCCGCGAGCTGCGTGACAAGGATTACATGAAGATCCTGTCCCTGGCTCCCGAAGTGCTGTAAGGGAGGGTTTGAACGATGAATAAAATGAGCATCAAGAAGGACGACGTGGTCGTGGTCCTGTCCGGCAAGGACAAGGGCAAGCAGGGCAAGGTGCTGGAGGTCCAGCCCAAGGCCGGCAAGGTCATCGTCGAGAAGGTCAACGTGGTCTCCCGCCACACCAAGCCCCGCAAGCAGGGCGACCAGGGCGGCATCCTGAAGAAGGAAGCCCCCATCTATGCCTGCAAGGTGCAGCGCGTCTGCCCCAAGTGCAATAAGCCCACCCGCCCCGCCCACAAGCTGTTGGCGGACGGCAAGAAGGTCTGCGTCTGCAAGAAGTGCGGCGCCGAGATTTGAGAGAGGAGGAGTGAATCGAAATGGCTAACACGCCCAACCTGAAGAAGCTGTATCAGGACGAAGTCGCTCCTGCTCTGATGCAGAAGTTCGGCTATAAGTCCACCATGCAGATCCCCCGCCTGGAGAAGATCGTCCTCAACGTGGGCTGCAGCGAAGCCCGGGAGAACGCCAAGGTGCTGGATGCCGTGGTGTCCGACCTGACCGCCATCACCGGCCAGAAGGCCGTGGTCACCAAGGCCAAGAAGTCCGTGGCCAACTTCAAGCTGCGTGAGGGCATGCCCATCGGCGCCAAGGTCACCCTGCGGGGCAACAAGATGTGGGAGTTCCTGGACCGCCTGTTCAACGTGGCCCTGCCCCGCGTCCGTGACTTCCGCGGCATCTCCGCCGATTCCTTCGACGGCCGCGGCAACTACGCCCTGGGTGTCAAGGAGCAGCTGATCTTCCCCGAGATTGAGTACGACAAGATCGACAAGATCCGCGGCATGGACATCGTGGTGTGCACCACCGCTCAGACGGACGAAGAGGCCCGGGAGCTGCTCAAGCTCGTCGGCGCCCCCTTTGCCACCCGCTAAGGAGGAGGAGAAGTTATGGCTAAGAAATCCATGGTCCTGAAGCAGCAGAGAGAGCCCAAGTTCTCCACCCGGCAGTACAACCGCTGCAAGCTGTGCGGCCGCCCCCACGCCTACCTGCGTGACTACGGCATCTGCCGTATCTGCTTCCGCGAGCTGGCTTACAAGGGCCAGATCCCCGGCGTGAAGAAGGCCTCCTGGTAAGGGGCGCTCTGACTGCCTAGCAGTTTGTTCCCTATAAGATCTTCAGGGAAGGGGCCAAATCCTGGCCCCTTCCCAAAGAATCTTTCCACGCACTCACGAGTGCGTGATTAAAAGCCCTTGCCAACCGGGAAAAACAGGGGTATAATAAACCGATTGCGTCTCAAGGGCGCAGAAAAGAATTTCCCACGCTTTCAGGTGTGCGAAACCCGTAATCCGCTGGACGCAGTCCGCGGCTACGGGGCTTTGCGCTGCTGTGAGCGCGCGGCCGCCCGAGGCGGCCGCCAGTGGTGGTCAACTCCGCCTGCGGGCGGTTTTGATAGATGCGCCCAAAGGGCGCAGAGGCGGTCAACAGGTCGGGGACGAGCCTAATTCCCGATACCTTGCCGTCTGTACCGGCTTGCCGGTAATCTGAATAGGAGGTAAGACTCATGCACATCACCGATCCCATTGCGGATATGCTGACCCGGATCCGCAACGCGAACAACGCCAAGCATGACACCGTGGATGTCCCCGCGTCCAACATGAAAAAGGCCATCGCGCAGATCCTGCTGGAAGAGGGCTATATCAAGAACTTCCAGCTGATCGACGACGGCACGCAGGGCGTGATCCGCATCACCCTGAAGTACAATGCCGGCAAGGAGAAGGTCCTCAGCGGCCTGCGCCGGGTGTCCAAGCCCGGTCTGCGCGTCTATGCCGGTGCCGATGAGCTGCCCCGCGTCCTGCGCGGCCTGGGTACTGCCATCGTGTCCACGTCCAAGGGCGTCATGACCGACAAGAAGGCCCGCGAGGCCCATGTCGGCGGCGAAGTCCTGGCATTCATTTGGTAAGGAGGGTATAGGAATGTCGAGAATCGGAAGAGCTCCTATCGCCATCCCTGCCGGCGTGGAGATCAAAATCGAAGAGAACAACGTGGTGACCGTCAAGGGCCCCAAGGGCACCCTGACCCGTCAGTTCCACCCCAACATGACCATCGCCCAGGAGGGCGCCGAGCTGAAGGTGACCCGTCCCAACGACGCCAAGGAGAACCGCGCGCTCCACGGCCTGACCCGCACTCTGCTCCACAACATGGTGGTGGGTGTGACCGAGGGCTTCAAGAAGGAGCTGGACGTGAACGGCGTGGGCTACCGCGTGGCCATGGAGGGCAGCAAGCTGGTCATGAACCTGGGCTTCTCCCATCAGGTGATCGTGGAGGAAGTCGAGGGCATCAAGATCGAGGCCCCCACCCCCAACAAGATCATCATCAGCGGCTGCGACAAGCAGCAGGTGGGCCAGTTTGCCGCCGAAGTGAGAGAGAAACGTCCCCCCGAGCCTTATAAGGGCAAGGGCATCAAATACACCGACGAGGTCATCCGCCGCAAGGCTGGTAAGACCGGCGCCAAGAAGTAAGGAGGTGTGCCACTATGATCAACAGACCTGATACTCGTTCCCAGCGCATCAAGCGCCACAAGCGTGTGCGTGCGAAGATTTCCGGCACGCCCGAGCGTCCCCGCCTGAACGTCTTCCGCAGTGAGACCAACATCTACGCCCAGATCATCGACGATGTGAACGGCAAGACCCTGGTCTCCGCTTCTTCCCTGGAGAAGGATTTCTCCTGTGAGGGCACCAAGACCGACGCCGCCAAGCAGGTGGGCGTCAACGTGGCCGAACGTGCCAAGGCGAAGGGCATTGAGAACGTGGTGTTCGACCGCGGCGGCTATGTGTATCATGGCCGTGTCAAGGCTCTGGCCGAAGGCGCCCGTGAGGGCGGCCTGCAGTTCTAAGGGAGGAGGAAACGACAATGGCTAGATTTGAGAGAGAACCCAGCGAGTTCGTGGAGAAGCTCGTTTCCCTGAACCGCGTATCCAAGACCGTCAAGGGCGGCCGCGTGATGAAGTTTGCCGCCCTGATGGTGGTGGGTGACGAGAAGGGCCGTGTGGGCTTCGGCACCGGCAAGGCCGCCGAAGTGCCCGAGGCCATCCGCAAGGGCATCGAGGATGCCAAGAAGAACATGATCACTGTGTCCCTGGCGGGCACCAGCATCCCCCACGAGGTGATCGGCGAGTTCGGCGCCGGCCGCGTGCTGATGAAGCCCGCCGCCCCCGGTACCGGCGTCATCGCCGGCGGTCCCGTCCGTGCGGTCATGGAGGCCGTGGGGATCAAGGACATCCGCACCAAGTGCCTGCGCTCCAACAACCCGCAGAACGTGGTCTCCGCGACCTTTGAGGGCCTCAAGTCCCTGAG
>UMHX01002324.1_pt1 | contig 11104 bp, 10 predicted proteins | sample 1965651 | NCBI WGS metagenome assembly UMHX01 (sample SAMEA4836109, study PRJEB28245) | human gut metagenome | biome: gut microbiome; material: fecal sample | place: Denmark | collected 2008 | reverse complement strand
CGTTAAGACCAACGAAAAGCTGGATAAAGACCGGTTCAGAAGAGATATGGGCGGTACAGAAGAAGCATATCAGGAAGTTATGCACAGAATTTTTGGAGAATAAGATTATATGGGCGGATTTTTTGGTGCAGTTTCCGCAAACGACTGCATTTCAGACGTATTTTTTGGAACAGATTATCATTCACACCTTGGTACAAGACGGGGCGGCATGACCGCATTTTCTCCGGCACTGGGATTTCAGAGAAATATCCACAGCATTGAAAATTCCCCGTTCCGGACGAAATTTGAAAAGGACGTAGAGAGAATGCGGGGCAATATCTGCATCGGCTGTATCAGCGATACAGACCCGCAGCCAATTATGGTTCGTTCGCAGCTGGGGCTTTATGCAATCTGTTCGATTGGTGTCATCACCAATGCAGAAACCTTGTCCGAAGAATTGCTGGACAAGGGCTGTGCAAACTTTGAAACCATGAGCAGCGGCAGCATCAATTCTGGTGCATTGATTGCAGCTCTGATTGCACAGCGGTCTTCTTTCGTGGAAGGCATTCGCTATGCACAGGAAAAAATTCAAGGCACAATGTCCTTGGTCATCATGACAGAGGACAGCATTATCTGTGCAAGGGATAAGATGGGACGATTACCGATTCTCATCGGGAAGCGGTCAGACGGATTCTGCTTTTCGTTTGAATCGTTCGCCTATCAGAAATTAGGCTACCAGACCTGCCACGAATTAAAGGCAGGCGAAATCCTCAAGCTCACAAAGGATGGCTATGAGATTTTGCAGGAAGGAACAGACGAAATGAAAATCTGTACATTCCTGTGGACATATTACGGCTATCCGAATGCGTGCTATGAAGGGGTCAACGTGGAAATGATGCGTACCCGAAACGGGGAAATCATGGCGGAAACGGATATCAAAAACGGAAAATTGCCCGATGTCGATTATGTGTGCGGTGTGCCGGATTCCGGCGTTCCGCACGCCATCGGCTATGCAAACCGCAGCGGCATTCCGTTTGCAAGACCGTTTATTAAGTATACGCCGACTTGGCCGAGAAGCTTTATGCCAACCAGCCAGACCATGCGGAATAAAGTTGCAAAAATGAAGCTGATTCCGGTGCATGATTTGATTGAAGGCAAAAAACTGCTGTTTGTAGATGACAGCATTGTAAGAGGCACACAGATGCGGGAAACGGTGGAATTTCTCTATGAGAACGGGGCAAAAGAAGTGCATATGCGTTCAGCCTGTCCGCCGATCATGTATGGCTGCAAATACCTCAATTTTTCAAGAAGCACATCAGAATTAGAACTGATTGCACGACAGATTATTGACGAACACGAAGGCATTGACGGAATAAAATACATTCATGAATACAGCAATTCCAATACGGAACGAGGCAAATTGCTCAGAGATGAGATTTGCCGGCGATTGAAGCTGACTTCTTTAGAGTTCCAGTCCTTAGAGGGAACCGTTCAGGCGGTCGGAAAGCCAGAATGTAAGCTTTGCTCCTATTGTTGGAGTGGAAGGGAATGATTGAAGTTGATGACAGGACTGCATGAGGAATGCGGCGTATTTGGTGTTTATGCACCACACACAACCGATGTAGCAGCAATGACCTATGCAGCTTTGTATGCACTCCAGCATCGGGGGCAGGAAAGCTGCGGGATCGTCGTAAATGACAGAGGCGTTTTCGCCCATCACAAAGATCTGGGCTTAGTACCGGAAGTGTTTCAGGCAGCGGACATGGAAAAACTCGGACACGGCAATATCTCCATCGGCCATGTTCGGTATTCCACAACCGGAAAACCGAACCGTGCAAATGCACAGCCGATTGTGGTACGGCACGTGAAGGGTTCGATGTCCATTGCCCACAACGGGAATCTCACCAATTCCAGAGAACTGCGGGAACGATATGAGTTAAAAGGTGCGATTTTTCACACCACCAATGATACAGAAGTCATCTCCTATGCGATTACAGAGCAGCGGTTGCAGCGTTCTTCGATTGAAGAAGCCGTTGAGTATGCCATGTATGACCTGAAGGGTGCATATTCACTGGTCGTGATGTCGCCGAACAAGCTGATTGCAGCGAGAGATCCACACGGATTCCGTCCGCTTTGTATGGGTCGCTGCAAGGATGGCAGCATTGTATTCGCATCCGAATCCTGTGCACTGGATAGTGTCGATGCGGAATTTGAGCGAGATATTGAACCCGGAGAAATTGTTGTGGTCGAAGATTGCAACGTACATTCCATTCGGACACACTGCGGACAGAAGCGGTCGATGTGTGTGTTTGAATATGTGTATTTTGCACGTCCGGACTCTGTGATTGAAGGCACTTGTGTGCACACCGCACGGCTGAACGCTGGTCGGATTCTTTGGCAGGAGCATCCGGTGGAAGCAGATGTTGTTGTCGGTGTTCCAGACAGCGGTCTGGATGCCGCACTGGGGCTTTCGATGGCATCGGGCATTCCTTATGGAATTGGTTTTGTCAAAAACCGTTATGTAGGCCGTACATTTATTCAGCCATCTCAGAAAATGCGGACAAATTCCGTTCGCATCAAGCTGAATGTCCTGAAGAGTGTCGTAAAAGGAAAACGGGTCATTCTGGTAGATGACAGCATTGTCAGAGGAACGACCTGTAAGCGGATTGTAAACTTATTGCGGGAAGCAGGAGCAACGGAAGTACATATGCGGATTTCGTGTCCGCCGTTCACCAACCCTTGCTATTTCGGCGTGGATATTGACAGCCGGGAAAACCTGATTGCCTGCCAGATGACGATTCCGGAAATCTGTTCCTATATTGGGGCAGATTCTCTCGGATATCTGAGCTTAAAGGGCGTAAAATCCCTGACTTCTCCGGATTTGCAGGAGGAGGATTGGTTCTGCACGGGCTGTTTTGATGGAACATATCCGATTGCAGTGCCGAAAGAAATGCCAAAAGACAAATTTGAAAGTAAAATCGGCGAATAATTGCCGTGGAGGAATCAAAAAGCATGAAGAGCTACTCAGAAAGCTACAAAAAGGCCGGTGTTGACGTAACAGCTGGCTATCGAGCAGTCGACTTAATGAAGAAACATATCGCACGCACCATGACAGACAATGTGCTGACCGGCATCGGCGGTTTCGGCGGACTGTATGAACTGGACGTAACCGGCATGGAACATCCAGTACTCGTTTCCGGTACAGACGGCGTTGGTACAAAGCTGAAAATCGCATTCCTGATGGACAGACACAACACCATCGGCATTGACTGCGTGGCAATGTGCGTCAATGATATTATTTGCTGTGGTGCAAAGCCGCAGTTCTTCCTGGACTATATTGCATTGGGCAAGAATGTTCCGGAAAAGGTTGCAGAAATTGTTTCCGGTGTGGCAGAAGGCTGCGTACAGGCTGGCTGTGCATTGGTTGGCGGCGAAACCGCTGAAATGCCGGGCTTCTATCCGGTCGATGAATACGACGTGGCAGGTTTTGCAGTTGGTCTGGTGGATAAGAAGAAGGTTCTGGATCTGAACACCCAGAAGGAAGGGGATGTCCTGATTGCACTCCCGTCCAGCGGTATTCATTCCAACGGCTATTCTCTGATTCGGAAGGTCTTTACTGTCAACAGCCAGAATCTGGCTCGCCATTTCTCGGAACTGGGCACAACACTGGGTGAAGCTCTGTTGATGCCGACCAAGATTTATGTAAAGCCGATTCTGTCCCTGCTGGAACAGGTAACTGTAAAGTCTATCGCACACATCACCGGCGGCGGATTCTATGAAAACATTCCGAGAGCACTGAAGAAGGGCTTGTCCGCACAGATTGAAAAGAAGGATGTCAAGGTACTGCCGATTTTCGATTTGGTTGCAAAGACCGGCAACATTCCGGAACACGACATGTTCAACACCTTTAACATGGGCGTTGGTATGATGGTATGCGTGGAACAGGAAGATGCAGATAAGGCTCTGGAAACTCTGCGGGCTGCCGGAGAAGATGCTTATGTACTGGGTACATTGGTTTCTTCTGATGAAGGCGTTATCCTGAAGTAAGGACGGTTTCCGATGAAAAACATCATTGTACTGGTTTCCGGTGGCGGAACGAATTTGCAGGCACTGCTGGAAGCAGAACAGGCGGGAGCATTTCCGGGCGGTTCGATTACATGCGTGATCTCTTCCCGTGGCGATGCCTACGCCCTGCGTCGGGCAGAACAGTTCCATGTCAAGTCAAGAGTCATTGCAAAGAAAGACTATCCGGATTTCTCTGCTTATACAGATGCAATGCTGCTGGCATTGAAGGAAGAACAGGCAGACTTGATTGTCCTTGCCGGATTCCTGACCATTTTAGATGAACGCATCATTGCAGCCTATCCAAACCGGATTATCAACGTGCATCCATCCTTGATTCCGGCATTTTGCGGAGAAGGATTCTATGGTTTGCGGGTGCATGAATGTGCCCTGAAACGGGGCGTGAAATATTCTGGTGCAACCGTGCATTTCGTAAACGAAATTGCAGACGGTGGGCCGATTATTTTACAAAAGCCGGTTGCAGTGGAAGAGGGCGATACGCCGCAAACCCTGCAAAAGCGAATCATGGAAGAAGCAGAGTGGAAGCTGCTGCCGGAAGCCGTTCGGTTGTTCTGTGCAGACAAGCTGGAAGTGCATGACAACAAGGTGACCCTTTTGGAACAGCCAAAGCTGTCCTGACCCATTCGTCCAACTGGAAAACGCAAAGAGAGGCAAGAACAGATTTATGAAGACCAACAATCTTTTTGATACATTGAAACAGAATGCTTACCCAGGCAGAGGCATCGTGCTGGGAACATCTGCAGATGGTGCATCTGCAGTTGCTGCTTATTTCATCATGGGCAGAAGCGAAAACAGCCGGAATCGGGTATTTGTAACCGATGGCGACGGCATCCGCACACAGGCATTTGACCCATCCAAGATGGTTGACCCAAGCCTGATTATCTATGCACCGGTTCGGGTGCTGGGCGATACTACCATTGTCACCAATGGCGACCAGACCGACACGGTTTATGACCAGATGCTGGCTGGAAAGACCTTTGAAGAATCCCTGCGGATTCGGGAATTTGAACCGGATGCTCCGAACTATACCCCTCGTATTTCTGGCATCATCGAACGGAAAGACGGCTATCAGTATGCACTGTCCATTCTGAAGAGTGCAGACGGCAATCCGGATTCCTGCCAGAGATATACTTTTACTTATTCCAACCCGATTGCTGGCGTGGGTCATTTCATTCACACCTATCAGGGCGATGGAAATCCGCTGCCGAGCTTTGAAGGCGAACCGGAAAAGGTTGCCATTGAAGGCGATATTGACACCTTTACCAATGCCGTTTGGGACAGCCTGAATCCGGAAAACAAGGTTTCTCTGTTTGTACGGTTCATCGACCTGAAGACTGGCAAGGCAGAAACACGGATTGTCAACAAGAATCAATAAACAAGAGGGAGATGCAGTTATGGCTTCAGAAATGCAATTGAAATATGGATGCAATCCGAATCAGAAACCATCCAGAATCTTTATGGCAGATAACAGCGACCTGCCAATTACCGTATTGAACGGCAAGCCGGGTTATATCAACCTGCTGGATGCGTTCAACGGCTGGCAGCTGGTACGGGAATTAAAGCAGGCAACTGGATATTGTGCAGCAACTTCGTTTAAGCACGTTTCTCCGGCAGGTGCTGCCATTGGCAAGCCGCTTTCCGATACCTTAAAGAAAATTTATTTTGTCGATGATTTGGGCGAACTTTCTCCGCTGGCTTGTGCTTATGCAAGAGCAAGAGGTGCGGATCGAATGTCCTCTTACGGTGACTTCATCGCTCTGTCGGATGTTTGTGACGTTCCGACTGCAAAGATGATTCAGCGGGAAGTTTCTGACGGAATCATTGCACCGGGCTATGAACCGGAAGCACTCGAAATCCTGAAATCCAAGCGGAAGGGCACTTATAACATCATTCAGATTGACCCGTCCTATGAACCAGCCGCACTGGAACGGAAGCAGGTATTTGGTGTGACCTTTGAACAGGGCAGAAACAACCTGAAAATTGATGAAAGTATGCTGGAAAACATCGTAACAGAGAACAAGAACTTGCCGGAAGACAAGAAGCACGACCTGCTGATTTCTCTGATTACCCTGAAATATACCCAGTCTAATTCTGTTTGCTATGTCAAGGATGGACAGGCAATCGGCATTGGTGCTGGACAGCAGTCCAGAATCCACTGCACCAGACTGGCTGGTAACAAGGCAGATATCTGGTGGCTGCGGCAGCATCCAAAGGTAATGGGTCTGCAATTTGTAGACGGCATTCGCCGCCCAGACCGGGATAATGCCATTGATGTTTACATCTCAGATGAATACATGGATGTTCTGGCAGATGGTGCATGGGAAAACATCTTCAAGGTAAAGCCGGAAGTCTTCACGAAAGAAGAACAGAAGGCATGGCTGGCACAGAATACCGATGTTTGTCTGGGTTCAGACGCATTCTTCCCGTTTGGCGATAACATCGAACGGGCACACAAGAGCGGTGTCACCTATATTGTAGAACCGGGCGGTTCGATTCGGGATGACCATGTTATTATGACTTGCAACAAGTATCATATGGTCATGGCATTCTGCGGCATTCGGTTCTTCCACCACTAAGAGAAAATGGGATTGGCAGGCTGCTGGTATTACTGGCAGCCCGTCAGTCAGACAGGAGAGAAAGAATCCATGAAAATTTTAGTTGTTGGCGGCGGCGGCAGAGAACACGCCATCATCCGCAAACTGAAAGAAAGCAAACAGGTGGATGCCCTGTACTGTGCACCGGGAAACGGCGGAATCTCCAAAGATGCAGAATGCTTTCCGGTCAAAGCAACCGATGTAGAAGGTATGGTTGCACTGGCAAAGCAGCTATCTGTTGATTTGGTCTTTGTTGCACCGGATGACCCACTGGTATTGGGTATGGTCGATGCCATGCAGGCAGCTGGATTTGCAACCTTTGGCCCCAATAAGGCGGCTGCAATCATCGAAGGCAGCAAGGCATTCTCCAAGGAATTGATGAAGAAGTATCACATTCCGACCGCAAAATATGAAATTTTCCACGATGCAGATGCAGCGATTGCATACATCAAGCAGGAAAACCAGTTCCCGACCGTCATCAAAGCAGATGGTCTGGCTCTGGGAAAAGGCGTTATCATTGCAGCCAATCTGGAAGAAGCAGAACAGGCTGTCAAGAGCATGATGGAAGATAAGATGTTCGGCGAAAGCGGCAGCACCGTTGTTGTAGAAGAATTTCTGACAGGGCCGGAAGTTTCGGTACTTTCCTTTACAGATGGCAAGACCGTTGTTCCGATGGTGTCCTCGATGGATCACAAGCGGGCACTCGACCAGGACAAGGGCTTGAATACTGGCGGTATGGGAACAGTTGCACCGAACCCGTATTATACAAAGGAAATTGCAGATACTTGTATGGAAACCATCTTCCTGCCGACCATTCGTGCGATGCAGGCAGAGGGCAGACCGTTCCAAGGTTGTCTGTATTTCGGCTTGATGCTGACACCGAATGGCCCAAAGGTCATTGAATATAACTGTCGGTTCGGCGACCCGGAAACACAGGTTGTGTTGCCGTTGCTGGAAACCGATTTGGTTGATATTATGCGTGCGATTTCGGAAAAGAAGCTGGCAGAATTGCCAGTTGTCTGGAAGAATGGCTGTGCAGCTTGTGTCGTTATGGCAAGCGGCGGCTATCCGAAAAAGTATGAAACTGGTCTTGCAATCTCCGGTCTGGATGATGGCGGACAGGTAGCGGGCTGCACCGTTTATCATGCCGGAACAAAGCTGGCAGAAGATGGACAGCAGCTGCTGACCGCTGGCGGAAGAGTGCTCGGCGTGACGGCAACCGCTGAAAACTTGCCGGCTGCATTGGAAAAGGCTTATGCAGGCGTTGCAAAGATTCACTGGGAGAACGTCCACTATCGGCACGACATTGGACAGCGTGCATTACAGGCATTACAGTAACGAGATTGGGATGTATACATCCGGAGGTGCTTTATGAATCCAAGATTGCCGTTTTTAAGAGAGAAAACAGCGAAATTGACGACATCTCCGGGTGTCTATCTCATGAAAAATGAACAGCAAACGATTATCTATGTGGGAAAGGCGAAAAATCTGAAAAATCGGGTGACCAGTTATTTTCGGGTTTCCGCTGACCATACGCCAAAGGTTTCCAGTATGGTGGCATCGGTCTATGACTATGATTTCATCGTGACAGACTCGGAATATGAGGCGTTGGTGTTGGAATGCAGTCTGATTAAACAGTATCAGCCAAAATATAACATTCTCCTGAAAGATGATAAGGGATACCATTATATTTTCATTTCTGATGAGCCATTTCCTCGCTTCTCCGTTCAGCAGAACAAGGAGAAAAAAGGGACGTATTTAGGCCCTTATATGAGCGGATTTGTTGCGAAAGAGGCAGTCAAAGAAGTGAACAAGGTGTTCCGGCTGCCAACCTGTCAGAAATCGTTTCCAGCATCGTTTCATCGGGGCAGACCTTGCCTGAATTATCACTTGCAGCAGTGCATGGGGCTTTGTCGGGGGAATATTTCCCAAAAGGCATATCAGGAAATCATTCAGCAGGCGATTGCCTACCTCAAAAACGGCAGCACAGCATCCGTGCAGCAAATGCAACAGGAAATGGAAGCGGCTGCGGAACGGCTGGATTTTGAACGGGCAGCCATTTTGCGGGATCGTATGAAAGCCATTGCCAAAGCAGGCGAAACACAAAAAATTCTCGATTCGGATATAAAAGAAGCCGATGTGCTGGCAGTCAGCGAAAGCGGCGGAAAGCAGTGCATTTCTCTGCTTTTATATCGGAATCGAAGACTTTTTGATAAACAGACCTATCTGTTTTCACAGGTAGAACCCACTGCCGGACTGTTAGCGTCCTTTATCGGGCAGTATTATGACCAAGCGGAAAAAATTCCAAGCGATTTGCTATTGCCCGTACCGCTGGAAAATATGGAACTGATGCAAAAAATGCTGGCAGAACGGGCAGGACATCGTGTCCGGCTGTCTGTTCCGCAACGTGGAGCAGCTGCCCATATTTTGCAGCTCTCGAAACACAATGCCAACGAAACGCTTGCCCTCCAGATGAGCCGGACGGGCAAAGAAATTCAGGCATTGGAAGAGTTGAAACAGGTGCTGGGACTTCCAGCAACGCCGGAGTGGATTGAAGCCTATGACATTTCCAACTTAGCTGCCACGTCTATGGTGGCTGGGATGGTTGTTTTCCAGAAGGGCAAGCCCGCCAAAAAGGCATACAAACGCTTTTCGCTGGAGCAAATGCCGGGGCAGGATGACTATGCTTGTATGCAGCAAGTCTTGCGGCGGCGGTTGCTGCATCTGGTGAAGCAGGACGGTGACGCTGGATTCTGTAAAACACCGGATTTGATTTTACTGGACGGCGGACAGGGACACGTCCATGCCGTGCAGACCGTGTTAGAAGAATTGCAGCTGCACATTCCCTTGTATGGCATGGTCAAAGACCAGAAGCACCGTACCCGTGCAATTGCCAAGGATGGCGGAGAAATTACCGTTTCCCGTACCAGTGCCGCTTTTCATTTTCTGACGCAGGTTCAGGATGAAGTCCATCGCTATGCGATTACCTATATGCGAAGCCATCATAAGAAAACGTCATATGCGTTGGAGCTGACGCAGGTCAAGGGCATTGGCGAGAAAAAAGCACAGGCATTGTTGGTGCAATTTAAGACAAAAGAACAGTTGAAAGCCGCCTCGGCAGAGGAACTTGCGAAAGCCGCCGGCGTTTCGCAGGCAGTCGGGGAAGCATTATATACGTTCATTCAACAAGAAATGTAAGAAATTAGAAGATAGGAGCAAGGCAGTTATGCGAATTATTTCTGGAACGGCACGGGGCAGACGATTAAAGACGTTAGAGGGAATGGATGTTCGCCCAACCACCGAAAAGGTGAAAGAAGCCATTTTTTCCTCCATTCAGTTTGACTTGCCGCAGGCAACCGTTCTGGATTTGTTTGCAGGCAGCGGACAGCTGGGTCTGGAAGCGTTGAGCCGTGGAGCAAAACGGGCATATTTGATTGACCATTCTCCAAAGGCACTGTCTGTCATTCGGGAGAATGTTGCAGCCGCTGGCTTTTCGGAGCAGGCAGAAGTCATTCAGACGGAAGCAGCTGCATTCTTAAAGAGCAGTGCCCCCACGATGCAATGGGATTTGGTCTTTTTAGACCCGCCGTATCGGCACGATACCATTCAGGAAATGCTGTTGCTGTTGGAACACCACGTTGCACCGGATGGAAAGATTATCTGTGAACACGAACGGGAATTGGAACTGCCGGAGGAACTGGGTGTCTGGCGGAAAAAGAAAACGTATTCGTACGGCAGCATTGCAGTAACCGTGTACATTTATAAGGAAGAAGTGACGCAAAATTGAAGAGAATTGCAGTTTATCCCGGAAGTTTCGACCCGGTAACAGTGGGGCATTTGGATGTCATCCGCCGTGCCTCGAAGCTGTTTGATGAATTGATTGTGTTGGTTTCCAAAAATATCATGAAATCCAATGAAAGTTTTACCCCACAGGAACGGGTTTCCATGATTACACGGGTGACGACCGATTTGCCGAATGTGCGAGTCGACCTTTCCGGTGGGCTATTGGTGGACTATGTGCGGGACGTGCATGCAATTGCAATTGTCAAGGGCTTGCGGGCAGTCAGCGACTTTGAATATGAATTTCAAATGGCACTTGCCAACAAAAAGCTATATGACCAGGCAGAAACCATTTTTTTGACTGCCTGCACCGAAAATATGTATCTCAGTTCCAGTGTCGTGAAACAAATTGCGGCATTCAACGGCGATATTCGGCATTTTGTTCCGGATGTGCTGCACGATGAGATTTTGCAACGCCTCTCAAAGGAGTTACCAACATGAAAATTGATGAAATCCTGGATTTGATGGATCAGCTTTTGGATCATGCAAAGCCCATTCCGTTTGCCTCTCATAAAGTGATTGTGGATGGTGACCGGCTGCGGGAACTGATTAACGATATGCGGATGAATAAGCCGGAGGAAATCCGCCGTGCAAAGCTGATTGAATTT
>UMHX01004890.1_pt1 | contig 11141 bp, 8 predicted proteins | sample 1965651 | NCBI WGS metagenome assembly UMHX01 (sample SAMEA4836109, study PRJEB28245) | human gut metagenome | biome: gut microbiome; material: fecal sample | place: Denmark | collected 2008 | reverse complement strand
CTATTAAAAGCACGTTGAGCAAAGCCCTTGACTATATCCAAAATCCCGATAAGACGGACGGGAAAATGCTTGTGTCCTCTTTTGGCTGCTCCTATGAAACGGCAGACATTGAATTTGAATATACCTTGTCGCAAGCTCTCCAAAAGGGCAACAATTTAGCCTTTCATCTGATACAGTCCTTTGAGCCGGGGGAAGTGGATTATGAAACCGCCCACAAAATCGGAAAGCAGCTTGCCGACGCGGTAACAAAAGGGCAGCATGAGTATGTATTGACGACGCACATTGACAAAGGACACGTCCATAATCACATTATTTTCTGCGCGGTCAATTTTGTAGACCACCACAAGTATAATTCCAATAAGCGTAGTTATTACGGCATACGGAACATGAGCGACAGGCTGTGCCGGGAAAACGGCTTATCCGTCATTGTCCCGAAAAAGGGAAACAAGGGAAAGAGCTATGCAGAGTATCAAGAGGAAAAAACGGGAACCAGTTGGAAAGGCAAGCTGAAAATCGCCGTTGACGCACTCATTCCCCAAGTGTCCAGTTTTGAGGAATTGTTACAACGGCTGCAAGCTGCGGGCTATGAGATAAAGCCGGGAAAATATGTGTCCTGCCGCGCTCCCGGACAGGAACGCTTTACCCGTCTTAAAACCCTCGGCGCAGACTATACAGAGGAAGCCATAAGGGAACGCATAGAGGGCAAACGCGCCCGCGCTGCGAAAGCTCCCCGCGCAGATCGCGGCGGCGTTAGCCTGCTGATTGACATTGAAAACAGTATCAAGGCGGCGCAGAGCAAAGGCTATGAACACTGGGCGAAAATCCACAATCTGAAACAGGCAGCTAAGACCATGAATTTCTTGACGGAGAATAAGATTGAACAGTACGCGGATTTAGTCAGCCGGATTGAGGAAGTGGCGGCAGAAAGCGAACAGGCGGCAGACGTATTAAAGGGCGTTGAAAAGCGGCTTGCAGATATGGCGGTGCTGATGAAGCACGTCGCCACTTATCAAAAGACAAAGCCTGTCTATGACGCATACCGCAAGGCAAAGAACAAAGAGCGATACCGCGCCGAACATGAGCGCGATATTATCCTCCATGAAGCTGCGGCAAAGGCACTCAAAACGGCGGGCATTACAAAGCTCCCCAATCCCGCCACGCTGCAAAAGGAATATGAAGCACTCCAAGCGCAGAAAGAAGCCCTTTACGCCGATTATGGCAAGCTGAAAAAGAAAGCCCGGGAATATGACGTTATCAAGCAGAACATAGACAGCATTTTGCAGACAGGAAAGCAGCCGGAACGGGGCAAGGAAACAGAGCGCGGATAAACAGGCGCAAAAAAAGACAGGACGCGGAAAGCCAGTAATGACCTCCCGCGCCCTGTCTTTTTGTGGGTGCTGATTTTGGTATGTTACGCAGTAGAAAGCTGTTTTTAAGGGAAAAGGTATTCTGTATCGCCTAAGTGATTTTCACGCGCTGCAAGCCCTGTAAATCAAGGCTATTTTCGCCCTTATCGCGTAACAAGGGCGCGTCGTTTTCTCATGCGCTCCGCTGCCTGTCTGTTCGTGATACGCTTGCGGCAGTCCGGGCAGTATTTGACGCTGTTTGACTTTGATACAAAGAACGTGCCGCATACAGTACAACGCTTTTTATCCTCGGTCTTAAAAAGCTCGGCATACAGGAGCTTATCAAGGGGAAGTACGGCAATCCGAAACCATTTGCAAAGCAGCGAATAAGAGATAAGCTGCGGGCATACGCACTCGTCCCCGTCGTCAAGCAAAATACAGTGTCCGTTATCGCAGTTGCAGCACTCCCGGCGCACAAGGGAATTGACTTTCCGGCTCTGGGGCGGCGAAAGCCGCTTAATGCTGCTCATACTTCCTCTGCGGCGTAAATGGTAATCTCCGCAAATTCTTCCTCGGTCAGCGCGTCCACTTTGGAAAGGGCGCGCTTCGCCAGTTCCCGCATATCCGCGTCCATGTAAGGCAGCGCGGCGTTGATGTTCTCCGTAAGCTGCGCCTTGCTTCCCTCATGGTAAATGCTCAAAAGGTTTGTTTCCTCAACGGTAAATCTGTTCATGCTCATACCTCCAAATCGTGATTTTTTGTTTTCGCTGCGGCTTTCTTCTGTGCCTTTTCCTTATCCGCTTTAAGCTGCGCCCGGATAGAGGGCTTCTTTTCCGGCTTGCCCTTGCCGCGCTCCTTATCGGCTTTGACCGCGTTAGCCAGGTCAACAAGGGAAATCGTTTCTCCCGCCTTAACCTTTGCTTCCAGTTCGTCAACGGTCGGCGTATTGTTGATAATCCCGTCAATCATGTTTTCGTTTTGCTCGGTGGTCTGCTCGGCAGCTTTCAAGGGATTTTCCCGCTGCTCGGCTGCTATGGCAAACGCCCGCATACCATTTCCCATGACTAAATATTTTCCGTCGTCGGATTGATGATGAAAGCCATATCCGGCGGCTTCCATTTGTTCGCGGCTCATATCGGTTACATAGAAAGTACCGCGCGGCGTTTTGATTGTTTCGCCTGTTTCCAACTCGTCGGGCGTAAGCTGCTTTTGCTCCTGTAAAAACTCCGGCACATTCTTATAGCCGAAGCTGTCTACATAGTGGGCGGCGTCCTGCCCGTTCTGATGAAGCACCACCACGTCGGAAACGGAAAGGCTGTGTCCCTTAAAGTCTTTGGGGTGGTCGATATTGAAACGGGTATAAATATCTTCAAGGGAAGTCCCCGGCGTAAGCTCTGCGGAATAGACAAGCTCATAGTTCGCCTTATCAACCACATTTCCCGTCGCCTGCAGGCGGTCGTATGGCTCAAAGCGCAAGTTCCGCGTTTCGTCGCCATGCTTTAGCTGATAAATGGAAAAGGTGCCTTTGTCCTGTTCGGTGGTCTTAGCGGTTTCCTGTGCCTTTGCGTAAAGCTCCTTGACCTGTCCCTCGGTCAGTTCGCCGCTTTTGAGTTGCCCCATAAGCTCGCGGCATTTCTGGGGCGTTCCTGTGAAAAGTACCGCGCCCATTTTTGCCCGCCCGTTTTCCTGCGTTACATAGGCTTGCAGCAGATAGGCGTTCTCTTTCCTGTCGCTGTAAGGATTGCGGCGCACCCGGTAAACTGTTTCCGGGATAAAGGCTGCTTTTTCCTGTGCGGAGGCTTCCTGTTTCGGCTGCTCCGGCGCGGCGTTTTCCTCTTTGTCCGGCTGCTCCTGTCCGGCGGTCTGCTCCTTATCCTGCGCCTTTGAAAGCTCCGCTAATGTTTCGTCAATGGAATTGATAATCTCGGCGGCTGCGCTGCGGATTGTTTCAAGGGAGCTTTTCAGTTCGGAAAGCTCGCGGCCGCTGCTCCACCCGGCGACGTACCCAAAGGAATAGTCCGACGTATCAAGCCCGTAGTGTTGGCAGACGGTATAAGCGACGCTTTCCGCTTCGACTTCGCGGGTACGCCTGTCAATACGGGGCTGCTGTTCGTTCTCCGGCGCGTTCAAATCTATATCGTGCAGCTTTGCGTGTGCGATTTCATGTATCGCCGTTTTCAAGGTTTGAATCTCGCTCATGCCCTCGTCAATGGCAATGCGCTTGTCCTCCAAATGGTAGTAGCCATGAGAGCTACCCGGTATCTGCTCAAAGCCAATAGGAACGGGGGAAGTCTTTTCAAGGGCAGCGAAAAAATCCCTGTAACGCTCCACGTCGCCCGTCAGTTCGTCAACGGCAATGTCGGGAAGCTCTTTCCCCTCGGTCTGCGACACGTCAAAGACAGACACTACCTTGTAGGCGGGTATCGTGATTTCCTTTTCCTCCGTAACCGGCTTCCCGTCTTTCCCAATGATAGGCTGCTGCGTGTGGGGGTCGATTTTCTTCATTTCCTGTTTGACTTTGTAAGGCGACGGGGCAATGATTTTAATTCCTTTTTGCCCTTTTATCACGTTTCGCCCAAAATTATTTTTCCATGCGGAAAAGCCCGCAACAAGGGAAGCGTCCGGCTTCTGCATGGCGATAAGCAGCGTATTGTTAAAGCTGTAATTATGAAATTTTGACATGACGCGCAGATATTCCCGGTAACGCTCGCTGTCAAAGAGTTCCGTTATTCCCTGTTCCAGACGGTCGGTAATCTCTTTCAATTTCTCTGCGGGTTTTTCGCTCGTCAGCACAATAGGGATAACCGGGCGCGGCTCCTGCGGCTGCTCTATGGTCTGCACTGTTTTCTGTCCCGGTGCGGCTGCGTCCATTTCTACCTTTGACGGGTCGGGGCGGTGCGGCTGCGGGAAGCTCATAACGCGGTATTCCCTCGGTATGTCGCTTTCTTTGCCGTTGTACCACTCCGTAAAGGTGTTCTTGTTGTTGTAGATATAGCCCTGTTCGGTAAAGCGTCCTCCGTCATTGATAGCAGCGTCCCGCCCGTAATCCTCATACATGAAATATTTTTTTGCTTCTTCGGGCAGTTCTAATTCGTCCAGTTCGTCGATAAGGTAATAGCCGTAATCTTCTTCGTTCTGTACGCCCGGATAAAGCCAGTAACAATCAAGGTTTTGTGCAAGGTTGATAAGGTCTTTGATACTTCCGGCGCGTTCCCCAAGAGCTACCGCCGCTGTAAACTTGTCCCTGTCCTCGTCGTGCTGCATGGAAAGCAGATTGCCTAAGTAGTTCAGTTCGTCAAGCCCCGCGCTCTGGATAACGGGAAGCGGTACGTCAAAGGGCTGCTGTTCGGTGTTTGCAAAGCCATTGATAAAGAAGTCCTGCGGGTTATCCGCAGTAATGCCGACGCGCTTCATTGCTTCGTGAAGCTGCTCCGTTGTGGTCGGCATGGAAAGCCACACGCCGCCCGGTACGCCTGTTTCAAAGCGGGTGCGGCTGTCGATAAGAATGGAAAATTGTTCGCTCATGTATTCGCTCCTTTCTGAAATGGCAGCGTAAACGCTGCGCGTTGGTGGTTACACTCCTAAATACAACGCGCCGCCTGTTCTGCCAAAGATTTTGAAAAATTACAGAGGGTTTGGGAAACTTCCCAACAAGAAAAAATCCCCCGCAATCGTCGCAGACGAAAACGGGGGATTTACGGAAGTGGGTACCCGCTTCCTATGCTTGCTATTCAAGTTATTTCTTCTTCGGTAGCTCAATCTTATAGTTGACGTACTTCCCGCCCGTATCGGCTAAAACAACCGTTCCGTCGTAGGTTTTTCCTGTTTTGGGAGAGTACAGCCCTTTGACTTTCACTTTGCCGGATTTCAGAAGTGCGGCGGCAATCTTTGCAGAAAAGGTTACTTTCCTGTCCTCAAAAAAGCAGTCATTCTTCCACATGACAAAAGCGCAGTCCCGGTCAGAGCAGTAATAGTTTTTCTTGCCATCATGGACGGGGGAACCGCAGCGGGGGCATTTGCCGATTTCCGGCTTTTCCGTTTTGAAACGCTCCTTGTCGCTGTCGGAAAGGAATGGATAGGATTTCACAAGCTCCCGCGCCATAGCTTCAATGCCGGATAAAAATTCGTTGGGGTCAGCTGCTCCCTTTGCTATCTGCGTCAGATTGTTTTCCCATTCTGCGGTCAGCTTCGGGGAAGTCAGATTGTCCGGCAAAATGCACACAAGGTTATTCCCGTCTTTTGTGGGGATAAGCTGCTTTCCCTTGCGCTCCACAAAACCGCTGCTCACTAACTTTTCAATGACAGCGGCGCGGGTAGCAGGCGTTCCAAGCCCTTTGCGCTCTGCGTCCGGGTCGGTGTCCTCATTCCCTGCGCGTTCCATAGCCGAAAGCAAAGACGCTTCATTGTGGGGCTTCGGGGGCGTTGTGTCGTGTTCCATTACCTTTGCTGCGGGATTATTAAAGCTCTGTCCCTCGGCAAGCTCCGGCAGCGTTCCGTCTGCGCTGTCCTCGTCGTCTGCTTCGGGCTTGTTTTTCAGCGTTGCCCGGTAGCGGCGTTCAAGGTCTTTCCAACCGTCAGAAAGCACCGTCTTTCCCCGCGCGGTAAAGTCGGCTCCGGCGCAGGAGAAAACCGCCGTAACCGTTTCAAAGCTGTGCGGCGCGGCAGTAGCGAACAAAAGACGCGCCCCCGCAAGGGTAAGGATATTCTTTTCGCTTTCCGGCAGCGCGGCAAGGTCGGTCTTTGCAAGCTCCATAGTAGGAATGATTGCATGGTGGTCTGATACCTTTTTGCTGTTCAGCACCCTTGCAATCTCCGGCGAAAAGCTCATGCCCTCCATAAAGGGCAGCGTCCCGCATAACAGGGCGATAACCTTTGCCGCTGTTTCCTCCATGTCGTCGGTCAGATAGCTGCTGTCCGTCCTCGGATAAGTAAGCAGCTTCTTTTCATACAGGGCTTGCGCCAGGTCAAGTGTCTGCTTCGCGGTATAGCCGAAAATACGGTTTGCTTCCCGCTGCAAAGAGGTAAGGTCAAAGAGCTTCGGCGGGGCTGCGCTTTTCTTTTCCCTCACAAGGGAAGTGCAGACAGCCCGCGACGCTTCGCAGGCCGCTTTCAGTTCCTTTGCTTCCTCTGCGGCGCAGATCTTCCCGCTTGCGGCTTCTGCGCCGGATAAATCAAGCCGCACATGGTAATATTTTTCTTTCTTGAAAGTGCTGATAGCAGCGTCCCGGTCTACAAGCATTTTTAAGGTCGGTGTCTGGACGCGCCCCACGTTCAAGGTGCGGTTATACAGGCAGGAGAAAAGGCGGGTGGCGTTAATGCCGATAATCCAGTCAGCCTTTGCGCGGCAGAGGGCAGACGCAAAGAGCGCGTCATAGTCCCGCCCGTCCTTTAAGTTCTCAAAGCCCGCCTTGATTGCGCTTTCTTCCATTGAGGAAATCCACAAGCGGCGCATAGGCTTCTTGCACCCGGCGACTTCATAGACAAAACGGAAAATGAGTTCTCCCTCACGTCCCGCGTCGCAGGCGTTGACGACTTCGGAAATGTCGGTGCGGTGCATAAGCTCCTTTAGGATTTTGAATTGCTTTCCCTTATCTGCGGAAACGGTATACTGCCATTTCTGCGGCAAAATCGGCAAGCTGTCATAGCTCCACTTTTTGTACTGCTCCCCATAGGCGGCAGCGTCGGCAAGCTGTACCAAATGCCCGACGCACCATGAAATGAGGTAGCCGTTTCCCTCGATATATCCGTCCTGTTTCTTCTTTGCCCCAAGCGCGGCGGCGATAGTCTGCGCCACGCTCGGCTTTTCAGCGATAACTAAAATCAATTAAAGTTCCTCCTTTCCGCGTTCCGGCTCCGCGCCCTGTTTCTCCTGTACCTGTTTCAGACAGTAGCCCACACAAGGGGCTTGCCCTTTATAGGGGCAGGAAGCGCAGGCCGGGGATTTGAAAACAGGCGGCGCATTGTCGCGCCGCCCGCATGGTCGTTGTATCATCATCTTTTCAAAGGGATTGTCGGTAAACAGGGTCATGCGTCCTCGTCCTCCGTATCATCTTCGGAAGCGTCCCCGTCTGCGTCGTCCGGCTCCGGCTCGTCCTCGTCGTAGTCCTCAAAATCAAAGTCCTCAAGGTCGGTGCCGCCTTTGACGCTCTGCTTCGGTTTCATAAACTTAAAGTAATAGAACGCGCCCCCGCCGCCAAGAAGTGCCACGACAAGGAAAAGCACAAGCCCACCGGTATTGCTTTTTTCCTGCGACTGTTCGGTAGGTTCTTCCGGCTCCGGCTCGGCTTCTTTGCCGCTGCAAGCGGTCATGTTGGTAGAGCATACCGGGCAGGACGTATTGATTTTCCCGGTTTCGCATTTTTCCGTACAGGTGCAGACAGCGGGGGTCTGCGCTTCGCTGTTTTCCCCGTCCTCCAAGAGCGCGAAAAGGTCTGCGTCGTCCACTTGATTTAAGAAATGGACGGTGTTTTCGCCCTCGTCGTCCCGGTCAATGAGGATATAAAAATAGTTCCCGGCTTTGGTCGTAACTGTGATAAGCTGCTTATTGCCGCCGAAATCGTCAACAAGGGTCGCGTTCCCCTCCGGCGTAAGGGGTGCGGTTTCTTCGGGTTCCTCATAGATAACGCCGCTGTCGTTGGTCGCGTCAGCGGCGGGCTGCTCCGGCGTTTGTGCAAAAGCAGTAACGGAAAAGCCGCCCATGAGCATAAGGGCGGCGCAAAATGCGGTCAGCGTTCTAAGGATTTTCTTATTCATTCTCGGTGTCCTCCTGTTCTTCGTCATAGTCTGTGGTTTCTTCGGGAACGGCGGCAGCCATGCCGGGAATCCCGCCGCCGGACAGCATAGCGTTAAGCTCTGCGGGGGTTAAGCGCATGGAGCGCACAAGCTGTACGATTTCAAGGTTTTCCGCTTCAGTTTTCTGCGCTTCCAGTCCTTTCAGCTTGTTCTGATACTCTGTGATTTTCTCGCGGGTTTTCTGGATTTCCCGGTCGATACGTTCAATCTTACTCATTGCCATAATGTCAATACTCCTTTCATTTTTGCGGTTAGTTCCAGTTCATCAGCCCGTACCCTTTGATACAGGCATAGTCTAAGGGATAGCTTTTGATTTTGCAGGCGTCGCCGGAATTGCCCTCGACGGTATAGACGCGGCTTCCGTCTGTGCCGATAACAAGCCCTACATGGTCTGCACTTCCGTCTAAGTCCCAGTCGAAAAAGATAGCGTCGCCGGGTGCGATATTCTCATAGCCCCGCGCTCCCCATTGCCCGCGTGAAGTAAACCACGGAATACCCTGTGATTGACAGGCGGCAAAACGCGGCTCGGATAAGCCCATTTGCCCGTAGCACCACGACACAAAGCAGGCGCACCACTCCACGCGGCTGTTAAAGCCGTACCAGCTCCAATAGGGCTGCCCGCCCACGTTGCCGACTTGCCGCTTCGCTATATCTACAATCGCGGTATTTCCGGGGCGCGTCCCGTTTACAAACTGTACCCCGCTTAAATCCTCGGACGCGGAAACGTCGGGAGAACCGCCGCCGAAAATCAAGGGCTTGTTGCCGCTTGTTTCCAGATACACCCGGTACATTTCAAGCTGTTCTGCGGTCAAAAGCTCCGATACAAAGCTGTTAATCGGTCTGTTTGTCAGCTTGACATTGAGAATGTAATAGTTATAGGGTACTTCAACAGTATAGGTATCGCTGTGGCTGTTCCCGTCCTCGTCCGTCCATGTGTCGGTGCGGGTTTCGGTGCGGTAGCGCACTTCGATTTCTTCCGTCAGTGTCAAGGTGTACTGCTTATCAAAGACGCGGTTTAGCTCTGCCTGTGCGCTCTGGGGCGTGTAGCTCTGCAAAAGGGCGGTAAGGTAAGAAGCCAGTTCATGCGGGTTATGCCCGATATTGTCAAGGTCGTAGCGGTATTCATCATAGCCGGGATTCTCGCGCTCGATATTGTCAATCCGCTGCTGAAGCTCGGTTTCCTTTGCGGCGTAGTTGTTTTCCGTTGCCACAAGGTCGCTGTCCTCCGACGTGTAGGACGTCCCAAGAACGCCGTTCATCATGCCGGAAAACATAGCCCCGCAGGAAGAAAGTCCCGCTGATACCATGATGAATAAGAGCAGCGCGGCAACGGCGATACCAACGCCCGCCGGGTGCCGCCCCACAAAAGCAACCGCTTTCTTTGTTTCCTCGGCGGTTTTCTTCGCTGCCTTGCGGGTATTCTCGGCGGTTTTCTTCGCTGCCTTGCGGGTATTCTCGGCGGCTTTCTTTGCGGTAGCTGCGCCGCCCGTCTTTGCTGCCTTTGCATACTGCCGCTTGATTTGCTGCTTCTGCATGAAACGGGATAAGGGGTTACTTGTAAGCTGCGGGTTCTCATGCAGCGTCTTGTGGTACAGGTAATTGACGTTTGCTTTCTCCGCCGCTTTTTCAGCTTTTGCCGCCGCCCGGTAGGGTTTCAGCTTGTGGCTGCGGTAGCCCTCCCGGATTTTCCGCGTCCCGTACTTTGCGCCTTTCTCCGCTAATTCCTCGGATTTATGCGCTCCCTCCACGCCGGAATTGTCCTTTTCAACGGAATGTATCTTGTTGTGGACGAAAATACCCGCTTCCTGCGCGGGGCGGGATAGCGGGTTAGGGTGGGCTTTGCCGCCGTTTATCGGCTTTTCCTGCTCGGTAAAGCGTAAGCGGGTCTTTGCCTTTCCTGTGGCTTCGTCAAAGGTGCGTTCCTTGACAAGTTTCTTTTCTTTGGGGATAGCTGCCTTTGCCGCGTCCAGACGGTCGGCGGCTTTATCCGATTTCCTGATGTACGTTTCAAGTTCCGGGGTAGATAGTTCTTCCTCGGTAAACTGCAAGCGAGAAGATTTCTCTTTTACCGTAGCGTCGCGCTGTGCTTTCTGCGCTGCCTTTTTACTCGCTTTCCGGGTCTGGGCTGCGTCGATACGTTCCATGACGCGCTCGGCGGTGGCGGTGTCCTGCCTGTGGGGAAGCTCCGGCGCAAGAGGAAGCGGGGAAGCGTCGGGAGAAACAGGGGGTAGCTCTGCCGCGTTCTGTGCCGCCTCTTCCTGTGCGGCCTGCGGCATATCCGACGCGGGCTGCTCCTTTGGTTTTGAAAAATCCGCTTCCCGTTCCCGGCGGCTCACACGCTTGGCAGTTTCTTTGGTTTCGTTGACCTCGATAAGCCCGTCGCGGGTCATTTTCTGCGTGATTTTATCACGCGGCTTATACTGTCTTATGGCTTTACACCTCCAATCCGCGCCCTTGCAAGGGCGCAATACTCAATATTCAGTTCGATACCGATATAATGTCGGTCAAGGCTTTTTGCGACTGCCGCCGTTGTGCCGCTGCCTAAAAAGGGGTCTATGACAACGCCGCCTTTCGGACAGCCCGCCAGTATGCAGGTTTCTGCTAACTTCGGGGGATAGGCGGCGAAATGCCCGCCGCTGTACGGTACCGTATTGATAAGCCACACGTCCCGCTTGTTCCGCATGGTCGGTATGAGGGCTTCGTCATAGTAGCCGCCGCTTCTTGTGCGATTGATACCCTGTACTTTCCCTTGTCCGGGTACTTCATCAGCATACTTGTGTCCTGCGCCCCGCCCGGTGCGGTAACGCGCCGCTGTTGTGGCAGCGACAGGCTCCGCAATGGCGGCAGCGTCATAAAAATATTTCTTTGACTTCGTAAGCAAAAAGATATGTTCATAGCAGCGGCTCGGTCGGTCTTTGCAGCTTTCCGGCATAGGGTTTTCTTTCTGCCAGATAATATCACTCCGTAAATACCACCCGTCAGCGCGTAGGGCAAAGGCTAAAA
>UMHX01082645.1_pt1 | contig 11173 bp, 7 predicted proteins | sample 1965651 | NCBI WGS metagenome assembly UMHX01 (sample SAMEA4836109, study PRJEB28245) | human gut metagenome | biome: gut microbiome; material: fecal sample | place: Denmark | collected 2008 | reverse complement strand
TGTCCCTGACCATCCCGCAGGGCAGCTTTGTCTCGCTGGTGGGAGAAAGCGGCTGCGGCAAGAGCACCATAGCGGCCATCCTGTCCGGTGCCCGCACCGCGACGGAGGGAGAGGTCACGCTAGGCGGCATCCCGGTCAGCGAATGGAAGCAGGCCGACCGCCTGCGCCTGCTGACACTGGTGCCCCACAATGCGGCCATCTTCAAGGGCACGGTGGAAGCCAACCTCCGGATGGCCCGGCCCGATGCAGCCGAAGCCGAGCTCTGGGCGGCGCTGGAGCAGGTGAACCTTGCAGACTTCTGCCGCAGCCAGAGCGGCCTTGCAACGGCGCTCCACGAGGGCGGCTCCAACCTGTCCGGCGGGCAGCGCCAGCGCCTTGCCATGGCCCGTGCCCTGCTGCATGATTCACCCATCTATGTGTTCGACGAGGCGACCTCCAATGTGGATGCCGAGAGCGAGAACGATATCATGAAAGCCATCCACAGCCTGGCGGGAAAGAAAACAGTGATCCTGATCTCCCACCGTCTGGCCAATGTGGTGGACAGCGACTGCATCTATGTGCTGGAGGCAGGCCGCATCGCCGAGCAGGGAACGCACAACGACCTGCTGGCGGCACAGGGGGTGTACAGCCGCCTGTACAACGCCCAGAAACAGCTGGAAGACCTTGGGGAGGTGAGCGCATGAACAACACAAAACACCGCAGTCCGTTTGCCATTGCCGCACGGCTGATCGTGCTGGTCCGGCCCATGCTGCCCATCATGCTGGCAGCCATTGTCATGGGTGTCATCGGCCACTTCTGCGCCACCTTTATCACGATCTTTGGCGGCTTTGCCCTGCTCACGGCGGCAGGCCTGCCCAGCCCGCTGGCAGGCGTGAGCACGGTCTTTGTCTGCATCCTTGTCTTTGCCCTGCTGCGCGGCGTGCTGCGCTACGCAGAGCAGGCCTCCAACCACTATATCGCCTTCAAGCTGCTGGCCCTCATCCGGGACAAGGTGTTCGGCGCGCTCCGCCGCCTGACCCCCGCCAAGCTGGAAGGCCGTGACCGGGGCGACCTGATCTCTCTGATCACCGCCGACATCGAGCAGCTGGAGGTGTTCTATGCCCACACCATTTCGCCGGTCTGCATCGCGATCCTCTGTGTGACCGGCATGACCTGCTTTACGGCCAGTTATCATATTCTGCCCGCACTGGTGCTGCTGGCAGGCTATCTGCTGGTGGGCATTGCTCTGCCGGTGTGGTCTGCCAGACGGGGCGACAAAGCCGCCCGTGAGTACCGGCAGGCTCTGGCCGACACCAACAGCTATCTGCTGGAAAGCCTGCGCGGTCTGCGGGATATCCTGCAGTACCAGAACACCGCCGCGCGTGCCGAGGGCATCACGGCCCACAGCGAGACGCTGGGGGAGAAGCAGAAGGCCATGAAGTACCGCGAGGGCGTGACCGTGGGTGCCGCCAACACCCTCATCGTGCTGACGGCACTGGCTGTGCTGGGGGTGAGCATCCGGCTGTATCAGAGCGGCCAGCTGGGCGCGGAGGGGGTGCTGATCTGCACCCTGTCGGCCCTGAGCTCCTTTGGCCCGGTGGTGGCGCTGGCCAACCTCGGTGCCAGCCTGACCCAGGTGTTCGCCAGTGCCGACCGTGTCCTTGACCTGCTGGACGAGGACCCCGTGACCGCCGATGTGACCAACGGCGCGGATACCGTCTTTACCGGTGCACAGGCTGAGCATGTCAGCTTTGCCTACGCCAAGGAAGAGGTGCTCCACGACCTGAGCCTGACTATTCCGGAAAAGAAGATCGTGGGCATCACGGGCCGCTCCGGCAGCGGCAAATCCACCTTCCTGCGGCTGCTCATGCGCTTCTGGGATGTGAGCAGCGGCACCATCCGGTTTGGTGAACGTGACATCCGCGCCGTGAACACTGCCGCCCTGCGCGCCCAGGAAAGTCTTGTGACCCAGGAAACGGAGCTGTTTGACGATACCATAGAAAACAACATCCGGATCGCCCGGCGCGATGCCACCCGTGCCGAGGTGGAGGCTGCCTGCAGAAAGGCTGCGCTGGATGGCTTTATCAACAGCCTGCCCAAGGGATATGATACCCCTGTGGGCGAGCTGGGCGGTGCACTCTCCGGCGGCGAGCGCCAGCGCATCGGTGTGGCCCGTGCCTTCCTGCACGATGCACCCTTTCTCCTGCTGGACGAGCCTACCTCCAATCTGGACAGCCTGAACGAAGGGATCATCCTCAAGGCCGTGCGGGATGAGTGCAGGGAAAAGACTGTCCTGCTGGTCTCCCATCGCAGATCCACCATGGCCGTGGCCGACCTGAGCTTCTCGGTAGAGAGCGGACGGCTGAGCTGAGAAAACCGGATATTATGCAAAAAAGACGCGCTCTGTGATGAGCGCGTCTTTTTTGTGTGCAGGGAGAAATTTACTGCTTGCGTGCAAACACGATGCCGATGGTACCGGGGCCGGAATAGCCGCCGATGGTGGTGCCGATGTCGGTCTCGTAGACATTCTCAAAATTGCCGTACTGCCGCAGTCCGGCCTTGATGGCCTCCATGCAGCCGGGCTTCGCCTGGGTGGAAGAGATGAACACCATGCTGCGGTCAATGTCCTCCCGGTTCGCCAGCTGGTCGGTGATATACTTGCCCACGCAGATGGGCAGGCTGCCCCGGTACTTCCGCACGACTTTCAGTTCACCATCGATGACGGCCAGGCTGGGCTTGATGCCCAGAATGTTGGCCCCGAAGGCCAGCACGCCGGAGCAGCGGCCACTTTTGGCCATGTAGTCCAGCTGATTGAGCACAAAGCTCAACTCGACCCGCTTGGCAAGGCCCTGTAAGCGCATGGAAATGTTCTTGGGCGGCAGGCCGTCAGCGGCCCACTTGGCTGCCTGCAGGACGAGATAGCCCTGCCCGGTGCAGATATTCTCGCTGTCCACAACATAGACGTTGCCGAACTCCTGCGCCGCCAGCCGGGCGTTCTGGAAGCAGGAGGAGAATTTGGAGCCGACATTGATGTGGATGACGGCATCGTAGTCTCTGGCAAAGGGGGCGAGAAAGTCGGTGTACTCCACCAGATTGGGGGCGGCGGATTTGGGCATTTTGCCGCCGTTCTGGGCATGGGCGAATACATCGGCGGGGTGGATGGTAACGCCGTCCAGATAACTTTCCTCTCCCATGAGGATGTGCATGGGGATCAGGCTGATGTTCCACTGCCGGAGCAGCGCTTCGGACAGATCGCAGGTGCTGTCCGCAGTGATCTTGATGTTCAAAATGAGATTCCTCTTTTCCAGCCGCGCGTCCGGCGGCAGCGTGATAGTTCAAAATTCGCAACTATCATACCACAAATACTTCAAAATTGTTAGCTATCAAGCCGATAAAAAATGTAAATCTTTTATGAAGTGTGCAAAAGGGGCGAAAATCCATGGGCTATCTGTACAGTTGTCACAAAAATGTGCCGGAGTTTCTGGTTCTTTCCGAAAATTCGCTCGGAACTGTTTATTTTGTCGGCCAAAAATTATATAATAAGTAGTACCCAAGAATTAAGATGGATTCGGTCTGCCTTGCGGCCGTTTGTTTATTGGAGGTTTGCCTGCTTATGTTCGTTACTGATTATACCATGCATCTGCTGGATCATGTAAAAAAGATCCACTTCATCGGCTGCGGCGGCAGCGGTATGTATCCGCTGATCCAGATCCTGGCCGCCAAGGGATATGATATCTCCGGCAGCGATGTGCTGGACGGCAGCATCATCCGCTCGGAGCGGGAGATGGGCGTGAAGGTCAGCCTGGGTCATGCTGCGGACAACGTGATCGGCTCTGACCTGGTGGTCTACTCTGCCGCCATTGCCAAGGACAACGTGGAGCTGAACGCTGCCGCTTCCTATGGCATCCCCACTGTGGAGCGCAGCGTTCTGCTGGGCTATGTGAGCCGCCTGTACAAGGACAGCATCTGCGTTTCCGGCACCCACGGCAAGACCACCACGACTTCCATGATCACCACCGCACTGGAGCTGGCAGGTCGTGATCCCTCTGCAGTCATCGGCGGCAAGCTGCCCCTTATCGGTGGCTACGGCAAGGCCGGCAAGGGCGATGATATCGTCATCGAGGCCTGCGAGTTCTCCGAGACCTTCCTCAAGCTGACCCCCTATATGTCCGTGGTGCTGAACATCGATAACGACCATCTGGACTATTACGGCAGCATGGGCGAGCTGAAGTTTGCCTTCAAGCGCTTTGCCCTGATGACCCATTTTATGATCTTTGCCAATGCAGATGATAAGAACACCATGGATGTCATGTACACCCTGGACCGCCGCGTGCGCACCTTTGCCATTGACAATGCGGCCGATTACCGTGCTGTCAACGTGCAGGAGTACAAGCCCGGCTTCTTTGAATTTGATCTGAAGGAGTGGGATACCAATGAGCTGGGCCACATCCGTCTGGCAGTGCCGGGCCGCCACAACATTTACAATGCACTGGCCATGTGTGCTGTCTGCCGCTCTGTGGGCCTGACCGTGGAGGAGTGCGCCAACGCTGCCCTGAATTTCAAGGGGGCAGGCCGCCGTTTTGAGGTCTACGGCGAGTGCAACGGCGCGGTGGTCGTGGACGACTACGCCCACCATCCCACCGAGATCCGCGCGACCCTGAACACTGCCAAGGAGCTGGGCTACAATCGTGTCATCGCAGTCCATCAGCCGTTTACATACAGCCGGACCAAGATGCTGTTCAACGACTTTGTGGATGTGTTCAAGATCCCTGATATCACGGTGATCACCCCCATCATGGGCAGCCGCGAGCCCAACGACCCCACCATTACCAGCGCAAAGCTGGCGGCGCAGATCCCCAACTCTGTGCTGGTGGACAGCCTGGAGGCTGCCGCTGACTGGGTCAAGCAGAATGCCCGGGAGGGCGATCTGGTCATCACTCTGGGCTGCGGCGATATCTATAAGGCCAGCAAGATGATGGTGAAAAAAGACTGATCGTAAGGACTGATCGTTTGGAATAGCTGAAAGCCGCCGGGTCAAAAACGCCCGGCGGCTTTTGGCTGCCGGACGTTTCACAGACCGAACCGGTCTGCAATACCACCCTGCGAAAGCGCCCTGCCGGGAGACCGGCGGGGCGTTTTTGCGCTATGGGACGGGCGTGATGAAAAATATCTCAAAAATTTTACACAAATCAGACCCGGAAGGGTGGCGGCGGGGGTGGGATTCTGCTATACTGATTCTGGTACGAAAAGGAGGAGAGAGGATATGCCATCTACATATGCACACCGCCGCTTTGGTGCGGATGTTCTGGTGCAGCTGCCCAGGGAGCTGCGGGAAAAGATCACCCCGTACCGGCCGCTGTATGATATGGGCCTGCACGGGCCTGACCTGATGTTCTACTACCGGGCATTGCAGTCCAACCCCGTGAACCGGCTGGGCAACGCCATGCACGAGCAGCCGGGCCGGGTGTTCTTTACCCGGGCCCGGGGCGTGGTGAACACGGCCCGCAACAAGAATGCCGCGTTGGCCTATGCGCTGGGGTTCGTCTGCCACTTTGCACTGGACAGCACCTGCCACCCCTATGTGGAGCGCTACACCCGGGAAAGCGGTGTGAGCCACTGCGAGATCGAGACGGAGTTTGACAACCAGCTGATGCGGGAGGACGGGCTTGACCCGATGCACTTTTTCACGGCGGGACATATCCGCCCCAACCGGGAGTTTGCAAAGATCATTGCGCCGTTCTACGAAAATGTCACGGCAGACGAGACCTACGGAGCCATGCGGGGCATGGTGCGGGTGCACCATCTGCTGCAGGCTACCAGCCCGGTCAAGCGCTGGGTGGTGTTGACGGCCCTGAAAGCGGCAGGTACCTATGATGTCATGCACGGGCTGGTGGCGAACCTCCAGCCCAATCCCCGGTGCGAGGCCAGCGACAAAGAGCTGGAAGCGCTGTATCAGCAGGCTCTCCCGCTGGCAGTGCGGCTCATCACGGAATATGTGGAAGGGCTCTCCAACGGCGCACCGCTGGACAAGGCCTATGACCACACCTTCGGAGAATTTTGAGAGGAATGCAAATGAACGAAGCAAAGCAAAAATTTCGCCTGACCAGCCTGGAACGGGCGTGGATCTTATACGATGTGGGCAACTCGGCGTTTGTGCTGCTGGTGGCAACGCTGATCCCCATCTTCTTCAACGCACTGGCTGAGGGGGGCGGCCTGAGCTCGGTGGAGTATCTGGCCTACTGGGGCTATGCAGCCTCGGCGGTCACAGTCATTACGGCGGTGCTCAGCCCGATCCTTGGCACACTGGCCGATACCCGCAACTTCAAAAAGCCCATTTTCACCTTCTGCGTGGCAGTGGGTGTGATCGGCTGCTGCGCCATGGGGATGGCAAGCACCTGGCTGCCGTTCCTGCTCATCTTCATCTTTGCCAAGGTGGGCTTTTCGGGCAGTCTGGTGTTCTATGACTCCATGCTCAGCGATGTGACTGTGCCGGACCGGATGGATGAGGTTTCCTCCAAAGGCTATGCCTGGGGCTACATTGGCAGCTGTGTGCCCTTTGTGGTCTGTCTGGCGCTGGTGCTGGGGGCCGGGAGCATCGGTATCTCCCAGATGACGGCGCTGAACCTTGCCCTCTTTATCACCGCCGTCTGGTGGCTGGTGACCACCCTGCCCCTGCTGCGCCAGTATAAGCAGGTGCACTTTGTGGAGGTGCAGGAACATGCCATCCAGCAGAGCTTTGCCCGCATCGGCCACACCCTCCGCCACCTGAAAGAGGACAGGCAGGTATTCTGGTTCCTGCTGGCCTTTTTCTGCTACATCGATGGTGTGTACACCATCATCGATATGGCCACGGCCTACGGCACGGCCCTGGGGCTGGACACCACCGGCCTGCTGCTGGCGCTGTTGGTCACTCAGATCGTGGCCTTCCCCTCGGCACTGGTGTTCGGGCGGCTGAGCGGGCAATACCCCTCAGGCACCCTCATCCCGGTCTGCATCGCAGCCTACGCGGGCATTGCGCTGTTTGCCTTTTTCCTGAAGCACCAGTGGCAGTTCTGGGTGCTGGCCGTTGTGGTGGGCATGTTCCAGGGCGGCATCCAGGCGCTGAGCCGGAGCCATTTTGCCAAGATCATCCCGCCGGAAAAATCGGGCGAGTACTTCGGCCTGTTCGATATCTGCGGCAAGGGCGCATCCTTTCTGGGCACCATGATCGTCAGTGTGAGCAGCCAGCTGACCGGCAGCGCCAATGTGGGCGTGGGCAGCCTGATCGTGCTGTTCATTGTGGGATTCGTGCTGTTCCGGGTGTCGGATCAAAAGTGAATTGAACCCCCCAGTCACCTGCGGTGACAGCCCCCCTAGTAGTGGGGCCCTTGGCATTTCGCAAAGCCTGACCTCTTTGCCAAGGCCGCCCCTATCAGGGGCGGTGGCATCCCGCAGGGATGACGGTGGGGTTTAACCGCAAGAGCCTTCCCTTTGGGAGGGCTTTTTTGTTCGTTGCGTCTTACCGGAAGGCGTGGTACAATAGGGCCAAACACTTTGAAAAAATATGACCCAAAGGAGAAACAACATGAACTATCCCGGTTATACGCTGGTGCGCCGCGAGGACTGCCCGGAGCAGCACGGTGTGCTGACGGTTCTGAACCACGATGTGAGCGGGGCCACTGTCCTGCTGGTGGAGAACGAGGACACCAACAAGGCGTTCGGCATCGGCTTCGGCACCTTCCCCTCCGACGACACCGGTGTGTTCCACATTCTGGAGCACTCGGTGCTGGCGGGCAGCGAGAAGTACCCCGTGAACTCGCCTTTTTTGCAGCTGCTCAAGAGCAGTATGGCCTCCTTCCTGAACGCCATGACCTTCCCGGACAAGACGGTGTATCCCTTTGCCACCCCCAACGAGACCGACTTCAGGAACCTGATGGACGTGTACCTGAACGCCGTGTTCTGCCCGCTGGCCATGGTGGACAAGGCCGTGTTCGAGCAGGAGGGCTGGCACCGGGACGCGGACGGCACGGTGAGCGGTGTGGTCTACAATGAGATGCAGGGTGCGCTGGCCTCCCCGGACGCGCAGCTGCAGAACGCGCTGGAGCGGGCCATGTTCCCGGATACGGCCTACGGCTTTGTGTCCGGCGGCGACCCGGCCTCCATCCCGGCCCTGACCTATGAAAAATACCAGCGGGTGTACCGCCGCCATTACAGCGCCGACAACTGCTGCATCACCCTGTACGGCAAGATGGATATGGCCGAGAAGCTGGCGTTTCTGGATGAGCACTATCTGAGCAGGATGCCCAAGGGCACCAGCCGCCCCCGGCTGACGGTGCAGGACCAGCAGAACGGTGTGCGTGTGCACATCCCGTACTACACCGAAAAACCCGAGCCGGATCAGGTGCAGTGTGCGCTGGCCTGGTACACCGGCGCGTTTGCTGACCGAGAGCGCCAGCTGGGCGTGGAGATCCTGCTGGATGCCCTGCTGGGCACCAACCAGTCCCCGCTGAAGGCAGCTCTGCTGGAGCAGAAGCTGGGCGCGGATATCGACATTGGCTTTGACGACAGCACCCTGCAGCCCACGCTGGAGCTGGTGCTGCGGGGGGCCACCGCAGAGACTGCCCCCAAATTTGCAGCTGGCGTGAAACAGGCTGTGACCGACCTGCTGGCAGGGGGCATCCCCGAGGAACTGCTGCTGGCCAGCCTGAACGCCATGGAGTTTGCCTCCCTGGAGCGCCCGGGCAGCCTGCCCGACGGTGTGCTGGATGCCATCTATGCCGCCACCGGCTGGCTCCACACCGGAGACCCGGCCCTGCTGCTCCACACCGACAAACTGTTTGCTTCCCTGCGGGAGAAGCTTTCCACCGGCTGGTTCAACGACCTGCTGAAGGATCTGCTGCTGGCCGAGCCGGTGCAGGTGATCCAGACCCCGGCCCTGCCCAAGAAGGACGAAGAGGATGCTGCCCCTGCCCGCAACGACGGCAAGCTGGTGCTGGACCATCCGCTGACCGTGGCCGACCTGGGCGATGGTGACAGGAGCGCTGCCGGTACGGTGGAACCGCTGGCCGGTGCGGAGCTGCTGCACCACCCCTCCAAGGGCAGCCTGTATCTGAATTTCTACTACGACCTGGGCGAGTGCACCCCGGAAGAGGTGCAGTATCTTGACTTGCTGACCGATATTCTGGACGAGCTGGATACCCCGGAGCACACTGCCCGGGAGCTGCAGACCCAGCGCGCCACCTGGCTGGGCAACAGCACGGCCTGCATCAGCTTCTGGACCGGGCGGCAGGAGGGCAGCCCCTGCCACGCAAAGCTCACCTGGAACATGAGCCTGTTGGAGCGGAATCTGGACAAGGCCATTGCGCTGGGCAGTGAGTATCTCTACAAGACCTGCCTGACCGGCCCCAAGGCCGAGGAAGCCTTTGCCCGGGTGCTGAGCCAGCAGAAGCTGAACATGGAGCAGCAGTTCATCCGGCAGGGCAACCAGTACGCTGCCGTGCGTGCCGCCGCCCACTACTCAGTGGAGTATGCCCTGAGTGAGCGGTGCAGCGGCGTGACCGGGTACCACTTCCTGTGCGGCCTGCTGGAACAGGCCGACTGGGCCGCCATGGGCAAAAAGCTGGAAGCGGTGCGGGAAAAGGTGCTGAACCATGCAGCCCTGACCGTCAGCCTGCATGGCAGCGAGGAAGCGCTGGAAAAGCTGCGTGCCCTGCTGCCCGGCAGTGCCTTTGCTGCCCAGGGCCGCACCGCTGCCAAGCCCTACACAGAGGTGCTGACTGCCCCCGTGAACGAGGCCTTTATCATTGACGGCGGCGTGAACTATGATATCCTGACCTGGCCCATGGAGCGGCAGGCCGACCGCCGGGTGCTGGCCCGCATTATGAGCTACGAATACCTGTGGCACAACATCCGTGAGGTGGGCGGCGCTTACGGCACCGGAATGCTGACCCGTGCCCAGACCGAGGGACTGTACACCTACCGTGACCCCCACCTGACCGAGAGCTACGAGACCTTTGCCAAGGCCCCCGAGGTGCTGGCAGGCCGGGAGTACACCGAAAAAGACCTGACCGAGTTCATCGTGGGCGCGGTGTCCGAGATGGATTCGCCCAAAAAGCCCAACGCTGAGGCCAAGGAGCTGGACCGCCGGTACTTCTGCGGCATCACCGATGCCATGCTGGCCGCGGACCGCAAGGCCATGTGCAGTGTGACAGCTGAAACGATCCGGGCACAGGCTGCAGACCTTGCAGACCGGATGGCAAACGCCACCCGTGTGGCCTTTGGCAGCAAGGACGCTGTGGAAGCAGGCAAGCAGCTGTTTGACCGCATCGAGACCCTGTAAGCAGAACTGAAACTGAATCTGTAACGAAAGCAGGCACTCTGCCTTTGCCCCGGACGGGGCGGGCGGAGTGCCTGCTTTTTTGCGCAAAAGGTACTTCACGCACCTGATGTGCCTGCGCATGGAAAATCCGGGAGAAAAACGGAGATTTCCGCACGGCGCGATACAGCGATGAAAAATGAAAGATTATTTTATACAGATGGGATTCTATGACGCTAAAAGTACAAAACGGCCTTGCAAAAGTGCGCGCTGTTGCAGGGGACGAAAAGCTGGTATCCTTGTGCCAAGCCAAACAGAAAGGATGTGAGAACACAGGATGGCGCAAGCAAAACAGCCGGGCAGGGACAAGAGCCTTGCCAGCCTGCACAAGGCCACCGACACCCTGAGCACCATGCTGGCACAGGAGGTCAAGGAACTGAACGCCCGGCAGAAGGTCCAGCGTGGCGATGGCTCTGACCCCGCCCTGATGAAGGGGCTCAAGGAGGCTACGGCGGTGCTGAAGGATCTGGCCGCGGTGGCCAAGACCCTGAACGATCAGGGGGCGGATGCCGAGGCCCGGGCGTGCGGTGTGGTGCTTCTGCCAGCCGTGGAGGACGTATGAATGCAGAGATCGTATGGCGGCCCCAGCCCCGGCAGGCGGAGTTCATGCGCCGCCCGGAACCGGAAGCCCTGTACGGGGGCGCGGCAGGTGGCGGCAAGAGTGACGCGCTGGTGATCGAGGCCCTGCGGCAGGTGCACATCCCCCACTATCGGGGGCTCATCCTGCGCAAGACCTACCCCCAGCTCAGTGATCTGGTGGACAAGAGCATGGCCTACTACAAGCGGGCTTTTCCCACGGCGCAGTACAACGCCACCAGCCATGTGTGGGTGTTCCCCAGC
>UMHX01085314.1_pt1 | contig 11244 bp, 7 predicted proteins | sample 1965651 | NCBI WGS metagenome assembly UMHX01 (sample SAMEA4836109, study PRJEB28245) | human gut metagenome | biome: gut microbiome; material: fecal sample | place: Denmark | collected 2008 | reverse complement strand
TGCCGTTCTCCGGGTTGGCGCCCGGAGCGTACGGGGTGCCCTTGGCGTGGCCGGACGGGAAGGAACCGGTGTTCTTGCCGTACTCGACGTTGGAGGTGATCGTCAGGATGGACTGGGTCGGGACGGCGCCGCGGTAGACCGGGAGCCTCTTGACCTGGCCCATGACCGTGGAGACGACCCACTTGGCGATGTCGTCGGCGCGGTCGTCGTCGTTGCCGTAGACCGGGAACTCGCCCTCGGTGCGGTAGCCGACGATCAGGTCGTCGTCGGCGCCCTCAACGTACTCGTACTCGTGGCCTTCCAGGGTCTTCGCGTCCTTGTTGTAGATCGGGTAGACCTTGGCGTACTTGACGGCGGCGAGGGAGTCGGCGGCGATGGACAGACCGGACATGCCGCAGCCGAGGGTGCGGTACACTTCCTTGTCGTGCAGGGCCATCTCGATGGACTCGTACGCGTACTTATCGTGCATGTAGTGGATGATGTTCAGGGCCATGACGTAGGTCTCGGACAGCCATTCGAGGGCCTTCTCGTAGTTGTTCTTGACCTTCTCGTAATCGAGGGTGCCGTCGGCCTCCGGGGTAATCGGCTCGATCACGCCCTTGTCGATGACCTGCATGCCGGTCATCTCGTCGCGGCCGCCGTTGATGGCGTACAGCAGGGCCTTGGCGGAGTTCACGCGGGCGGCGAAGAACTGCATCTGCTTGCCCACACGCATCGGGGAGACGCAGCATGCGATGGCAGCGTCGTCGCCCCAGTGGCTACGAATTTCCTTGTCGGACTCGTACTGGATGGCCGAGGTGTCGATGGAGATCTTGGCGCAGAAGCGCTTGTAGGCCTCAGGCAGCTTCGGATCCCAGAAGATGGTGATGTTCGGCTCGGGGCCAGGTCCGAGGTGCTCGAGGGTCAGGGTGTTGAGCAGACGGAACGAGGTCTTGGTGACCATCGAACGGCCGTCATCGCCGAAGCCGGCGTCGGACCAGGTCGCCCAGTACGGGTCGCCGGAGAAGATCGAATCGTAGTCCTTGGTACGCAGGAAGCGCACGATGCGCAGCTTCATGACGATGTTGTCGATGAGCTCCTGGGCGTCGGTCTCGGTGATCTTGCCGGCCTGGAGGTCGCGCTCGATGTAGCAGTCGAGGAAGGCGGAGTTGCGGCCGAAGGACATGGCGGCGCCGTCCTGGGACTTGATGGAGGCCAGGTAGCCCATGTAGGTCCACTGCACGGCTTCCTGCGCGGTCTGGGCCGGGCGGGACAGGTCGAGGCCGTACTCGTTGCCGAGGTTGATGAGCTTCTTCAGAGCCTTGATCTGCTCGTCGTGCTCCTCACGGAAGCGGATCCAGTGCTCGATCTCCGGCTCGGTGAAGTCGTTGCGGTACGGCACGGAGTCCTTGTCGCGCTTCTTGAAGGCGATGAGCTTGTTCACGCCGTACAGGGCGACGCGGCGGTAGTCGCCGATGATGCGGCCACGGCCGTAGGCGTCCGGCAGACCGGTGAGGATCTTGTTGTGGCGGGCGACCTTGATCTGCTTGGTGTACACGCCGAAGACGCCGTCGTTGTGGGTCTTGCGGTACTTGGTGAAGATCTTCTTGATCTCCGGATCCGGTTCCTTGCCGGCTTCCTTGATGGCCTGCTCGACCATGCGCCAGCCACCGTTCGGCATCATCGCGCGCTTGCAGGGAACGTCGGTCTGGAGGCCAACGACCACGTTATCGACTTCCGGGGAGTCGATGTAGCCGGCCGGGAAGGCGTCGACGTCGGCCGGGGTATGGGTGTCCACGTCGTAGACGCGCTGCTTGCGCTCCACGGCCAGGTAGTTGTCGTCGAGGTACTTCCACAGGTGCTTGGTCTTCTCGGTGGCAGGAGCCAGGAATGTCTCGTCGCCCTCGTACGGGGTGTAGTTCTTCTGGATGAAGTCGCGGACGTCAATATCCTTCTGCCAGTTGCCCTCGGTGAAGCCGGCCCACGCCTTGGCGTCGAGCTCCTCCTGGGAGACAGCTGCATTTTCCACTGCGGTCATGTCACTCCTTAAATGGGGTTGTAGGTTTCGCATCTTCACGGAACCCTTGGTTCAACAGTGTAGTTGGCACTTGCTTGAGAAAAGCTGAAATTGGGAGTGAGCTATCTCACATTGTTTTTGTGAACGCTACCATTCCAATGGCTTCTAGGTATTGATGGGACTATTGCACGTCTCCAGATATGGGAAACCGCTCATACTGTGATGTTCGTATGAGCGGTTTGATGAGCGGTTCGGTCTTGAGATTGACAGCAGAACCGTATCAGTCAGTTTTCGACCGTCAATCCTCGGGGCAAGCCTGTGCGGGTTTCACGCCGTAGTTCTTCCAGCGCCGGTTCTCCTCCTCCCATCTGGCATTGCGGTCCACCACGATGTCCCACGCATGTTCGGCGTCTTCCTTGGTCTTGTACGGACCCATGCGCTGTTCGATCGGTGAGATCATGCCCAGCTCGGCCTGCTTCTTGACGGTGTTGAAATACCACTGCTTCTTGTTATCGTCTGTCATTGGTACCTCCTCAACGGTATTACTTGCTCCCGCTGGCGGGAGCAATATATGTTTATTCCCTGAATGCGTTGGTGACGGGCAGTCGGCGGTCGCGGCCGAACGCGAGGGCCGTGACCTTCGGTCCCAGCGGGTATTGGCGGCGCTTCCATTCGGCGCGGTCCACCAATCGCATCACGGTGTCTACGGTGACCTGGTCGAAGCCGTCGGCTAACAGGTCGGCGCGGCCGTGCGCGTGCTCGATGTATGCGGCGAGCACCTTGTCGAGCAGCGCGTATTCGGGCAGGGAGTCGGAGTCCTTCTGCCCGGGGCGCAACTCGGCCGAGGGTGCCTTCTCGATGGAGGAGACCGGAATCATCACGCCGTCCTTCAACGGGATGCCGGTGTTGCCGTCCTCGTTGCCCACGATCTTGAGACCGCCGATGCCGACGCCTGCGGCCGCGGCCTTGTTACGCCAACGGCTGATCTCCCAGACACGGGTCTTGAGCAGGTCCTTGATGGGTGCGTAGCCGCCTACCGCATCGCCGTAGATGGTCGAGTAGCCGCAGGCGAGCTCTGACTTGTTGCCGGTGGCCACGGCGAGCAGACCGCGCGAATTGGAGCTGGCCATCACGATCACACCGCGGATGCGGGCCTGCAGGTTCTCGGCGGAGACGCCATCAAGGTCAAGTTGCTGTTGGTAGGCGTTGAACAATGGCTCAATGGGCTGGACCTCGTAATGGGCGCCAATGTTGGAGGCCAAATCGGCGGCGTCGTCTTTGGAACCGTCGGAGGAGTACATGGAGGGCATGGAGATGCCCCAGACGTTCTCGCCGCCGCATGCGTCGGCCGCCATGGCGGCTACCAGTGCGGAGTCGATGCCTCCTGAGAGGCCCAGCGTCACGCCGGTGAAGTGGTTCTTGGCCATGTAGTCCTTGAGGCCGAGCACGCAGGCGGTGTATACCTCTTCGTCCGGGTCGAGTTCCGGAACGATCTCGGCCTTGGCCTGATGTTCGGCGGCGGAATCGAAGTCCCAGAACGTCAGGTTTTCCATGAACATCGGGCTGCGTTCGATAAGCGTGCCGTCGGCGTCGACCACGAAGCTGCCGCCGTCGAAGACGAGGTCGTCTTGACCGCCGACCTGATTCAGGTAGATGACCGGGGCGTTAACCTCGGCGGCACGACGCTGGGCGAGCTCGAAACGGGTGTTGGTCTTGCCTTCCTCATACGGCGAGCCGTTGATGGTGAGCAGCAGGTCGATGTTCTTGGTGGCCAGGTCGGCCACCGGGCCGCCGTCCTGCCAGATGTCCTCGCAGATGGCCACGCCAATGGTGGCGCCGTCCACGTCGAGGGTCACGGAGCGGTCGCCGGCGGAGAAGATGCGGAATTCGTCGAACACGCCGTAGTTGGGCAGGAAGTGCTTGTCGTAGCCAGCCCAGACCACGCCTTGGTGCAAGACCACCAGTCGGTTGCGCGGCTTGGAGGTCTTGCGGTCGGTGCCCACGGTGCCGACCACCACGAACAGATCGCCGAGGCCGTCGTCGTTGAGCTGGGTGGCGAGTTCGTTGGCCTTGTCCCATGCGGCTTGGCGGAAGGTGCGGCGCAGGGCCAGATCCTCGATGGGGTATCCGGTGAGGGTCATTTCCGGGAAAACAACCACTTGGGCGTTTCCTGCGGCGGCTTTACGGGAGTAGTCGAGCACCTTGGCGGCGTTGGCGTCAAGCGCGCCGACGCAGGTGTCGATCTGGGCGAGTGCGAAGCGAAGCTGTGTCATAGATTCTTAGTGTAGCCGCGTATGACGTCGGATTGCCTGTTCTTCCGGCTTGGCGTCATTCATTAGGTCGTTTTTGCGTTCATTAGGTCACTGCAATGCGATATCAGTCGTTGCAATGGCGCGATTCCAACAACCAGTATCGCCGTTCACCGACCTAATGGACGATGAATCGACCTAATGAACGAATGCCACTCCCCTCAGTCAGCTTCGCTGATAGCTCGTCCTGCACTTATGGACGGGCGAGGCCCGCGCATATCTGGTTCGGCTGTCGCCTCACCTTCGGCTACAGACAGCCCACTGGGCTGTCTGCCTAACGCCTCAGCCTCCGGAGGCGAGCCAGAAAAGGATTTACTTCAGCTCGTTGAGCACGCGCAGAGCGGTGTTGACGTAGAAGTTGACGAAGGTGGGAATGGATTCGTCGAGACCCACGAAATGCGGGCTATGCCAGTCGGCGCAACCTTCCTGGCCGTTTGACCCGACGAACGCGAACACCGGCAACGTCACCTTGGCGAATTCGCAGAAGTCCTCCCCCGCCATCGACTGACGTATCGGTTCGAGCTGCGCGTAGTCGTTGACATCCGCCGCCACGGCCTTGGCGAGACCTGGATCGGAGACCAGCGGGTCTTGAAAGTCATCCCAGACCACGTCGGCGCTGATGCCGTATGCCTCGGCGGTGTGTTCCACCACTTCCTTGAATCGGCGGCCGACCAGATTGCCATCCGACTTGTGGAAATAGCGCACAGTCCCTTGGAATCCGGCTTCGGCGGGCACCACGTTCCACACATGGCCGCCGTGCACTTCGGTAACGGACAGCACCAGCGGGTGGAAGGGCGTGACGTTGCGGCTCACGATGGTCTGCAGGCTCAGAATAATACTGGCGCGCGCTTCGATGGGCCCGGTGCCCTTGTACGGGTAACCGGCGTGGGTGCCTTGGGCGTGGAGGGTCACGCGGAATTTCACGCAGCCGGCCATCATCGGCTCAACGCCGATGGCCAGCTGGCCGGGCGCATAGTTGGGGTTGTTGTGCGTGCCGATAATGGCTTCGACGTCATCCACGAGTCCGGCGTCGATCATGGCGCGAGCGCCTTGGCCGGTCTCCTCACTCGGCTGGAACAGAATCTTGATCGAGTCGGCGAACTTGTCACGGTGCTCGGCGAGCCAGAAGGCGGCACCGAGCAGACCGGTCATGTGCAGGTCGTGGCCGCAGCCGTGCATCACGCCTTCATTGACGGAGCTGAACTCCAGTCCGGAGTCTTCCACGATGGGCAGGCCGTCGATGTCAGCGCGCAGCCCGATACGCGGCCCGGGACCGGCCTCGCCCTGAATGAGCCCCACAACACCAGTCTCCAGCGGGTTGTGCAGGATCTCGATGCCGTGCGCCTTGAGCTGGTCGGTCAGATAGATGCTGGTGCCGAATTCACGGAAACTACGCTCCGGATGGGCGTGCAGGTAGTGGCGGATAGTGATGAGTTCGTGGTCGATGTCGATATGTTCACTCATGGTTCCCGATTCTAGTAGCGCGAAGAATATATTGCGGCCCTCGCTCCATATTGGCGAGGGCCGCGATCTATGGGGTCAGTATGCCTTGTTATTGCTGGCGTTTGAGCAGTCGTTTGGCGATGGCGTTGGCGATGCCCTGCACCACCTGGACCAGTACGATCATGATGATCACGGCCGTCCAGGTGACGGTCTGGTCGAACTTCTGGTAGCCGTAGGCGATGGCGAAGTTACCGAGACCGCCACCGCCGATGTAGCCGGCCATGGCAGACATGTCGAGCACGCCAATGAACAGGAAGGCGTAGGCCAGGATCAGCGGTGCCAGGGCTTCGGGGATGAGCACGGTGCGGATGATGGTGAGCTTGCCGGCACCCATCGAACGCGCGGCCTCGATTACTCCCGGGTCGACCGGCACGAGATTCTGTTCGACCAGACGCGAGGTGGCGAAGGTGCACATCACCACCATCGGGAAGATGGCGGCCACGGTGCCGATGGACGTGCCGACCACGACGATGGTGAGCGGCTGCATGGCTGCCAGGAAGATGATGAACGGAATCGGGCGCACAATGTTGACGATGATGTCAAGGATGCGGTAGACGACCGCGTTCTCGAACAGGTTGCCGGGGCGGGTGCCATAGAGCACCACGCCGAGGATCAGGCCGAGGAATCCGCCGATGACGAGGGTGACGAGCACCATGGTCAGGGTCTGGCCAATGGATTCGAACAGTAGTGGACGCAGCACGTTCCAGTCGCTACGCGGGTTGGCGAGGATGATCATGCGTTGGCTCCTTCATGTGCGGCGGCGGACGCGGCGGGCGCGGTGGCAGTATCGGCCGCCAGTGGGTCATGGGCGCGGTCTTCGGCGTAGGAGGCATGTCCGGCGACTGCGTCGGCGTAGGCCACAGGCTTTGCGGCGGTGCCGAAGTCGATGACGTCGCTATTGGCGGCGAGCTCGCGCAGGAATTCGTCCACATGCCAGCCGGGCCCGTTGAATTCGTAGGTGATGGCACCGATGGCGGTCCCCTTGACCGTGTCGATGCCGCCGTAGAGCAGGCTGGATTCGACGCCGTATTTGGCGATGAGTTCGGAGATATTCTGTCCGGATGCCTTGAGTTCATGGCCTTGGGTGCCGGAAACGTCCTTTTGGCGGATAAGCACGGTGACAATGCGGCCCGACCATTCGTGATGCAATCGCTCGACCCGGTCTTCCTCGGGCAGGCCAGACAATGCGGTGGCAATGAATCGCTTGGTCACCGGCTGCTGGGGTGCAGCGAACACATCGTATACGTCGCCGGATTCGACCACGCGTCCGGCGCTCATTACGGCCACGCGGCCGGCAATCTGCTGGACCACGTTCATCTGATGGGTGATAAGCACAATGGTGATGCCGAATTCCTCGTTCACACGCTTGAGCAAGGCCAGCACTTCGGTGGTGGTTTCCGGGTCGAGCGCGCTGGTGGCTTCGTCGGCGAGCAGAATCTCCGGATTAGTGGCCAGTGCGCGGGCGATGCCGACGCGCTGCTTCTGGCCGCCGGACAGCTGCGAAGGGTATTTGTTTGCGTGCTCACTGAGGCCCACGAATTCAAGGAGTTCGTTGACACGACGATCCTGATAGTCCTTGCGCCAGTGATCGAGTTGCAGTGGGTAGGCGATGTTCTGGGCCACGGTTTTGGTGGAGAACAGGTTGAACTGCTGGAAAATCATGCCGATTTTCTGGCGGATGGGCCGCAGCTTGGTCTCACTCAGAGAGGTGATATCAGTACCAAGCACGGTCACAGTGCCGGAGGTGGGTCGTTCGAGCGCGTTGATAAGCCGGACCAGTGTGGATTTGCCTGCACCGGAATAGCCGATGATGCCGAAGATGTCGCCGCGATCAATGGTCAGGCTGACGTCATCCACGGCTCGTGCGATGTTCGCGCCGCGTCCGCGTGTTTTGAATTCCTTCACGACATGGTCGAAGGTGATGATGGGGTCGCTCATAGTGCTCCCTGATGCTGGTTGTTGGTGTCCGGTCACGGAAGCGGAGCGAATCCCGATTGTTGGCTCGGGTACTCGCTCCGCTTGGTGGTAGTGGCTATGGATAGGTTAGTCGTGCGCTCGTATCAGCCGCGGCTCACTGCTGGGCCTTGGCATCCTTCTCAATGTCGGACAGGAAGCCTTGCAGCTCGCTGGCGCTGAACTTGTCGGCGAACACCGCGGTACCGCCGGAGTTCTCCTGCAGGGCGTCGAGCACATCCTTCTGCTGGTAGATGGAAACGAGCTTCTTGTAGGTCTCGTTGTTCACGTCCGCCTTGCGGGCCACCCACACGTTGATGTAGGGGCGAGCTTCTTCGGATTCGGCGTCATCCTGGTAGATGGCGTCCTTCGGGTCGAGACCGGCGTCGGCCACGTAGTCGTTGTTGATCACACCAGCGGCGATGGTCGGGTCCTTCAGGGTGGTGGCCACCTGTTCGGCCTTGAGCGGGGTGACCTTGACCTTGCTCTTGGCTTCGTCGATGTCGGCCGGGGTGGAGAAGGCGGTCCAGTCGTCCTTGAGCGTCACGAGACCGGCGGCCTTGAGCACGCCGATAGCGCGGGCCTGGTTGGTTTCGTCGTTCGGAATGGTGACGGTGTCGCCCTGCTTCAGGTCCTTGATGTCCTTGACCTTGGTGGAGTACACGCCGAGCGGGTAGATGGCGGTGCCGCCGATGGGCTGCAGGTCCTTCTTGTTGCTCACGTTGTAGTTGGCCAAGTAGAGCAGGTGCTGGAATTCGTTGAGGTCCAGCTCGCCGGAGTCAAGGGCCGGGTTTTCGGAGGTGTAGTCCTGGAAGTCGACGATGTCGACGTAGATGCCGGCCTTCTCGGCGTTCTGCTTGAACTTGACCCATTCGGGGTTGGTAGCGCCGACCACGCCGATCTTGACCGGGTTGCCCTTGCTGCCCTTGGCGGACGACTCGTTGGCACCGGCAAACGCGCGGTAGCCGAAGAACGCGGCCACGGCGATAATCGCCACGACCACGATGGTGATGATGACGTTGCGGGCGGTGTGGTTCACACGCACCGGCTCGTTATTGTTAGGAGCGGCCGGGGTTGCCGGCTGGGTTGCTGCTGTCATTGGATTTCCTCTCTCCAAAATTGATGTCGGGTAACACCATAACGCGCTTGAACCGCGAAAGTGGCGGAAAATGGCCGATTGCCGTATAGGTGTCTTTTATGGCGCGCATACAATGTCCGGGATTCGTGCGTTTGATAACCCGCTATAGGCGTGCCGAACACGCCGGAAAGCACGTCGAGAGGGGCTTTGACAATGGAAGCTATGACTACCGATACCGCCAATGCCGATATCCGAGCCGTATTCTTCGATATCGATGGCACGCTCACCAGTTTCACGACCCATACGGTGCCGGATTCCACAATCGAGGCGATTCACCGGCTGCAGGCCGCAGGCATCAAGGTGCTGATTTGCACGGGCCGCGCGCCTTCACAGATGCACGTGGTGCTGGATACCATGCCGGTGACGTTCGATGGCGTGGTGGCGTTCAATGGGCAGTATTGCTTTGATGACACCGGCTTCTTTGCCTCGCAGGCCTTGGATACTGCTGATATTGAGGTGATTCTCGACTGGCTGGACCGTCACCCCGATGTGGTGTGCAATTTCGGCGAGAAGGATTACGTGTACTTCAACCAGTCCAATGATCTGCTTCGCGCCACGTGGAGCAAACTGGGCAAAACCGCACCGACCCGGTATTTCGAGGACCCGCGCACCCGCGCGCTGGATCATGAGACTTTCCAGATCAGTCCCTTTGTCGGACCCGAGCTGGAGGCCGAACTGGTGGGACTGTGCAGCAATGTGCGCGGGGTGCGTTGGCATCCGGATTTCACGGATCTGATTCCGGCCGATGGCGGCAAGCCGCGCGGCATCCAGCGGTTCATGGCGCATTACGGCATCACGCGCGAGCAGACCATGGCCTTCGGCGATGGCGGCAATGACACGGATATGCTCGCCTACGCCGGCATCGGGGTCGCGATGGGCAATGCGACCGCCGAGCCCAAGGCCGCCGCCGACTACATCACTGACGATGTGGACCACGACGGTGTGCGCAATGCCCTGCTGCATTTCAGGGTGCTACGCGATTAAAACATCACAACAGTTCGCTTTGTTCTGCCCCGCCGTGACAGGGCTTATGAATAAGCAAAGGGCTCGGGACGAATCCCGAGCCCTTTGGTGTTAGCGAACTAACAACACCGTGGAGGTGTTATCACTCGTTGTCGCCAGCGGTAGCGGCGGTAGCGGTGACGGCACCCTTCTTGTCGGTGTTCACGCCGGAGTACACCCAGTCGGTGTAGTCCGGGTGGTCGTAGCCGTTGTCGACGGCGAACTGGAAGGCCTCATCACGGAACTTCTCGAGCTCGTCGATCTTGTCGGCGTACTTGTCGGCGTCGATCATGCGCAGAGCCTCAGCGGTCAGCTCGTAGCGGTCGATGCGGTTGACACGAACCATGTCGTACGGGGTGGTGGTGGAGCCCTCCTCCTCGTAGCCGTGGACGTTGAAGTTGTCGTGGTTCGGACGGTCGTAGATCAGGCCACGCACGTCGTGAGCGTAGGAGTGGTACGCGAACAGCACCGGCTTGTCGGCGGTGAAGATGTCGGCGAACTCCTCGTCGGTCAGAGCCTCGTCGTTCTCCTTGGCGGACTGCAGGGAGAGCAGGTCGGCAACGTTCACAACCTTGAACTTGACGCCCAGTTCCTTCAGCTTGTCGGAAGCAGCCATGATCTCCTGAGTCGGGACATCGCCGGCGGCGGCAAGCACGACCTCGGCCTCATCGTTGTTCTTGGCGGTGGAAGCCCAATCCCAAGCGGCGGCACCCTTCTCGAGCTCGGCACGAGCCTCGTCCAGGGTCAGCCAGGTGGCAGCGGGCTGCTTGCCGGCGATGATGGCGTTGATCTTGTTGGTGGACTTGTAGCACTTCTCGGCGATGGCCAGCAGCATGTTCGCATCGGTGGCGAAGTAGATGCCGATGACGTGGTCGTTGTGGAAGCACTTGTTCAGCAGGACGGAGGTGACACCCGGATCCTGGTGGGAGAAGCCGTTGTGGTCCTGACGCCAGACGTGGGAGGAGACCAGCAGGTTCATGGAGGCGATCGGCTTGCGCCACGGAATCTCGCGGACGGTAGCCTCAAGCCACTTGGCGTGCTGGTTCAGCATGGAGTCGATCACGTGGACGAAGGACTCGTAGGAGCTCCAGATGCCGTGACGACCGGTCAGCAGGTAGGCCTCGAGGAAGCCTTCCATCTGGTGCTCGGACAGCTGCTCGACGACCTGGCCGGAGACGTGCATGTGCTCGTCGACCTCGTCGGAGATGTAGCCGGCATCCCACTGCTTGTTGGTGACTTCGTAGGAAGCCTGCAGACGGTTGGAAGCGGTCTCATCCGGTCCGAAGATGCGGAAGTCGCGCGGGTTGTTCTTGATGATGTCGCGGGTGTAGACGCCCAGACGA
>UMHX01030594.1_pt1 | contig 11307 bp, 9 predicted proteins | sample 1965651 | NCBI WGS metagenome assembly UMHX01 (sample SAMEA4836109, study PRJEB28245) | human gut metagenome | biome: gut microbiome; material: fecal sample | place: Denmark | collected 2008 | reverse complement strand
ACCGATGCCCAAAGACTTGGCGGCAAGGAAAATATTCTGCAAGGCGCATGCACAGTCCATAGGCGCCCACCAGCGGGTAGGCTCGTTGGAGACGATGACCAGCGTCGGAGCATGGTAATAGCAACAATAGGTTTCGCTATGTCCGCGCTCCTGCAAATGAGGGTCGTCGCTCTTGGCAAAAGCGCCTTTTATCTTTTCATTCAGTTCGGTCAGCACGGCGGCATTCTGGATGGCGGTGAAATGCCACGTCTGGAAGTTCATGCCGCTGGGGGCATACGCTGCCGCTTCCAGTATAAGGTTCAAATCTCCGGCGGAAACCTGCTGTTCCGTATAAGTACGCACGCTGCGGCGCGACTTGATATTTTCCAATACTTCGTTGCTCATTGTCAGGATATATGTTTTTTTTATGTAAGGAGAGTAAATGCGTTAAGTTTCAGTCTGCCGTTCCGCCCATACGGCGCTAAACAGACGGTCAGCGCTTCACCAATCCTATCTTTACGTTCAGTTTAAAGTAATACACACCGTTCTCCCGCTCCAGGAAGCCGTATTTGTCCTTATCTACCGAACCCTTCTCGAAACGGGTGTTCCGGTAAAGGAAGTCGGCAAAGGTCTGCCGGTCGGACTTATGGTAGCAAAGCACCCCGCCGTCTCCATTGGTCAGCAGCATGCCTTCCACGGCAGAGTCCGTACCGTTGTAAATCTTTGCCGGACGCATGCCCGTTGCAAGTGCCAGCAGGAACTGTTTCATCTTGAACTCGTAGAAGCGGTGCTTGTTTATCAGTTCGTCCTTGATTTTCAGTGGATTCATCTCCTTAATGCGTTCCGTCAGTTCGGCAACACGGGTAATGCCGTCCAGGTGCATGATACGCACCATCTCGGCCAGCATGCGGGGGAAGTGGAGGTCTATCATCAGCAGGTTGCAGCGGAACACACGGTCGGCAACGTCGGAATACTTCAACACGCCGCCCAGACGCTCAATCATCATCATGCGTTCGGCAACTTCCATAGGCGATTCGGGCAAGGCGTTCACCTTGTTTACCGTGGGCACGGCAAACTTCACGCCGCTCTGCTCCAGCTTCAGATTGGCCGTGCGCCCGCCGTCCAGCAAAGGATTCATGCGGCTGAGACGACAACGGACGGTGAAGCCCGTGAGCGGAGCGTCCGCACTCCAGAAAGCTACGGAGAAGTCGGTACGGTCATCGGTTCTGGACTCCAAGTCGTAGATGTTCACAGCATCCAGAAAGGCTTCCAGCCCTTCGGAAACTTCCACCTCCTCGCCTTGCTCATTTCTGAGCAGATGGAGTATGATTTCCGCCGCATCGCCAAAGTCCGCACGGGGAAACGAAAGCGGCTCTTTTCCTGCCGATGCGGTAAACGTACCGTCCTTCTCCACCGTACCGCTGACAATGCGCACATCCTCTTCCCCGATATAATAACGGCGCGTGCCGTCATGTTCCTCTCTCTGTATCAGCGCCACAGGCCAATACTTCCTATCATCTCTCTGCGCGTCCGGCGTTCCCGGAAAGACCTTCCCGTCCGCCAGCAGACGGAAGAAGGTATACAGTTCGCCCAGCTCGCGCTTGGTTGCTTCAAATGCCATATCAACTCGATTTTGATTAAATAAGTGTGCAAAGATAAGTAAATCCGTACAAAAGATGTGGAAAACCCGGAGACTTTACGCTTCCTCAAAACGTAAAGTCTCCACCTTCTCCAGACGCGCCCTCAACTTGGGCATTGCCGACTTGCGGATGCGGAGCGTCATGCGGCAGTCCATGTCGTACGACTGCTCCAGCATCTCCGGCTCCTCTTCCTTGACAATGCGCATCACATCGTTCATGAAAGGATACTCGAAAAGGACGGTCACCGTTTCGTCCACCGTCTTTTCAATGACGGTGGCGGCAGCGATAGCCTCGGCAGCAGCAGCCTTATAAGCCACTATCAGTCCGCTGGTTCCCAGCTTTATGCCGCCGAAATAACGGACCACGACAATCAGGATGTCCGTCAGTCCGTTCGAGTTTATCTGCCCCAGGATGGGCTTTCCCGCCGTACCGGACGGTTCGCCGTTGTCATTGGCACGGAAATCCTTGCGCTCGTGCCCCAGCATATAGGCATAACACACGTGGCGGGCATCGTAGTATTTCTTCTGATAAGTTTCCAGATGCGCCTTTACTTCTTCAACCGTACGCACCGGCAAGGCAATAGCGATAAACTTGCTGCGCTTCTCGGTATAAATTCCCTCGGACGGGACGGCTATGGTTTTATACGTATCTTCGCTCATGCCGCAAAGATACTACACTTTTTGCTATCCGCCTTTTGATAGCCGGCAAAAAAAACTTTATCGCGGCAGAAGAAAGAGCCGCTTTCACCCGATGCGCCTCCTCACCAGTTGCAACAACGGCTTCGCTGCAATTATCAGTGTTACGGCAGTAAGTATCATCAGTACGCCGAGCATGATGCGCGGAGTGAGCTGCTCGCCAAACACCACTACGCCGAAGAACAGCGCCGTCACCGGTTCCAGCGCCCCCAATATGGCAGCCGGCGTAGAGCCGATGAGGTGGATGGAGAGCGTCATCAGCACCAACGAAATGATAGTGGGAAACAAAGCCAGCGAAAGGACATTTGCCCACAGCACCGGCGAAGGGACGGGCTGCAAAGCCGTACAAAAATCCAGACGCACCACATAGATGCTGATGCCGAAGAGCAAAGCATAGAAAGTGAGTTTCGCCGTAGGCAGCTCCTTGAGTGAAGAGCGGTTCACACCGACGATGTATATGGCGTAGGTCAGCGAGGAGAGAATAACGAACAGTACACCCAGCATGCTCAACGTCTTCCCGTCCCCACCCTCGTACAGCAGGGAGATGCCCGTAAACGCCAGCGCTATGGAGAACATCGTGATGAAGGAGACCTTCTCGTGGAAAAACACCGCCATGATGATGGCAACCAGCACCGGATAGACAAACAGGATGGTGGACGCAATGCCCGCATCCATGTAGTTATAGCTCTCGAAAAGAAAGAACGAGGAAAAGGAGAACAGCAGCCCCATTACCGCCAGCGGAAGTATATCTGTCTTCTTCAGCGCAAAGGACTGTTTCTTCACTTTCATCAGGATGCCCAGCATCACAACGGCGAAAAAGTAACGGTAAAAGAGGACGGAGTCCACACTCATTCCCGCCCCGTACAAGGGCAGTGCAAACAACGGGTTCATGCCGTAACTGGCAGCGGCAACGGCTCCGTAAGTAAATCCTTTAAGACGATTATTGGTCATGGCAGTATCTCTTTCTGAAAAATCGGGCGCAAAGATACCGCTTTTATTGATACTTGGCTCCATGAAGAACTAAAAAGAATCCTGCACAACGCAAGCATGCCGCAAGGGAATCGTTCATGCCCCGTTCTTCATTTTATAATACAGCATACCCACCGCATCCGCCAGCAGCCAACCGATGGGAATAGACCACCAGATGCCCGTTACCCCGACAGAAGGAATAGCCGCCAGTATGTAGGAAAGCGCCACGCGAGTGCCCAGCGAAATCACCGTGAGCACTACCGACATCCCCGGCTTCCGGACAGCCCGGTAATAGCCGTAAAGCAGGAACAGAATGCCGATGCCGCAGTAAAACGCACCCTCTATGCGCAGGTACTCCACTCCGGTAGCAAGGATTTCCGTTTCGCCCGGATGAACGAAAATCAGCATCAGCGGTTCTGCAAAGACGAACACGAGCACGGAGACGATAATCGAAAAGATAACCGTAGTAAGCAAGGCGCTGCGGACACCCCGGCGGATACGCCCGTAACGTTTTGCCCCGAAGTTCTGCGCGATGAAAGTGGAAAAGGCGTTCCCGAACTCCTGCACGGGCATGTATGCAAAGGAGTCTATCTTGACGGCAGCGGCAAAGGCGGCCATGACTGCCGTGCCGAAGCTGTTGACCAGCCCCTGTATCATCAGGATGCCGAAATTCATGACCGACTGCTGCACACAGGTCAGTGTGGAGAAAGAGACTATCTCTTTCAGGCTGCCACGGTCGAAGCGCATGTCCCCGATATGCAGCCGCAGTTCCGGACGCTTCCTCCAGGTATAGAGCACTATTCCCGCAGAAGCGACTCCCTGTGCCATGACCGTGGCTATCGCAGCCCCCTCGATGCCCCAGTCCAGTTGCAGGATGAAAAACAGGTCGAGAACGATATTCAGTGCCACAGAGAGTGCCAGAAACCAGAGAGGAGTTACCGAATCTCCCACCGCCCGCAGCATCGCCGCATAGAAATTATAGATAAACGTAAAGACAATGCCGCAAAAGATTATCCACAGGTAACCGCGCATCATGCCGTAAATGTCCTGCGGCACATGCAGCAAACGGAGAATGGGGTCCAGCCATACGAATACCGCCACATTCAGCACGCACGTAACCGCCCCTATCAGTACGAACGACACGAAAATGCTGCGGCGCAGGGCGGAATGGTTTCCCGCACCGTAATGCAGCGAGAATACCGTGCCGCTGCCGATAGACAAACCGAGAAGGATGGAGATAAGGAAGACCATCAGCGTATATGCCGAGCCTACCGCCGCCAGTGCATCCGCACCGATGCACTGCCCTACAATCAGCGTATCGGCTATGTTATAGCACTGTTGCAGCAACGAACCCGCCATCATAGGCAGGGTGAAACGCAACAACGTACCCGTTATGCCACCTCGGGTAAGGTCTCCGTTCCGTAACATGATTGTTCACACCCTCTCTCAGGCAATGCCCAACAACTTCACTTCGAATATCAGTGTGGAGAAAGCCGGAATAGGCCCGCTGGTGCGTGTGCCGTATCCCACGGTGTACGGGATGTAGACCATCCAGTGGTCGCCCACGCGCATCTGCTGCAAGGCTATCTGCCAGCCGTCGATTACTTCGTTCTGCCGGAAAGCTTCTGGACAGTTGCGCTTCCAGGAATTGTCAAACTCCCTGCCGTTAATGAGCGTTCCCTTGTAATGCACCGACACAATACTGTTTAATCGAGGAGTAGCGCTACTGCCCTGCCCGCTTTCCAGAATACGGTAAAGCACGCCGGCAGCCAACTCCTTTACGCCTTCTTCAGTACGCAGATTTTGCAGGAACTGTTCGTTCTTCAGTTTGTATTCTTCCTTTTTGCCCATATCGTTCTTTTGGTTTTAATAACTAATGCCGAATAGCGGTATCTTATTTTGACGGCAAAGGTCGGCATTTTCCGTATACCGGAAAAGGGAATGGCAATATAAAATAGCGAAGGTGCATCAAAACCTGCCAAGTTTCCATGCACCTTCTTCGTATCCGTTCTTTAAAATGATATCTGAATCAGTCCAGTTTATGAATTACCAGTCCCGAACGCAGCTTCGGTTCGAACCAAGTGGTCTTGGGCGGCATGATGTTGCCGGTATCGGCAATGTCCATCAACTGCTTCATGGACACAGGATAAAGCGCCAAAGCCACTTTCATCTCACCGCTGTCCACCCGCTTCTTCAATTCGCCCAGCCCGCGGATACCGCCGACAAAGTCGATACGCTTGTCGGAACGGAGGTCTTTGATACCGAGGATTTCATCCAGTATCAGGTTGGACGAAATGGTAACATCCAGCACGCCGATAGGGTCGTTGTCGTTGTAAGTGCCCGGCTTTGCCGTAAGGCTGTACCACTTGCCGTCCAGGTAAAGGGAGAAGTTATGCAGGCCTGTCGGCTTGTAGATTTCCGTTCCTTTCTCTTCTACCGTGAAGTTCTTGCCTACGGCAGCCAGGAATTCTTCGGGAGTCAACCCGTTCAGGTCCTTCACCACGCGGTTGTAGTCGATGATAGTCAACTGGTTGGCGGGGAAACAGACTGCCATGAAGTAGTTGTACTCCTCGTCTCCGCGATGATTGGGATTCTGTCCGGCTTTCTCCGCACCCACCAGGGCTGCGGCTGCACTGCGGTGGTGCCCGTCGGCAATGTAAAGTGCCGGCATCTTGGCGAATTCTTTTGTTATGACCTCAATATCTTCCTGCCGGTCGATAATCCAGAATGTATGGCCGAAACCGTCGTCCGGAGCCACAAAGTCGTAAACAGGCTTCTGTGCCGTGTAACGGGCAATGACCGCATCCAGCACTGCATTGTCGGGGTAAGCGAAGAATACGGGCTCGATGTTGGCATTGTTCACACGGACATGCTTCATGCGGTCTTCTTCCTTGTCGCGGCGGGTAAGCTCATGCTTCTTGATAACGCCGTTCATGTAATCGGGCACGTATGCGCCCACCACCAAACCATATTGCGTCTTACCGTTCATGGTCTGGGCATATATGTAATAGTTCTCCTTATCGTCCTGCACCAGCCAGCCTTTGTCCTGGAACATCTGGAAGTTCTCGGCCGCTTTCCGGTACACACGTTCATCGTGCTCGTCCGTACCGACCGGAAAATCTATTTCGGGCTTTATAATGTGATACAGGGATTTTTCGTTTCCTGCCGCTTCTTCACGCGCTTCGGCGGAATTCAGGACGTCGTACGGACGGGATGCCACCTGCTCTACCAAATCCTGAGGGGGACGAATCCCTTTAAAAGGTTTTATTGTTGCCATGGTTGTCTGAGTATAAATCCATTACTTATTTACGCGGAACTTCTCGCAGCCGTCTTTCAGGAAGCCTACAATCTGTCTGGCAGCGGCAATGCCGGCATTGATATTGGCTTCGGCCGTCTGCGCGCCCATCTTCTTCGGTGTGGAGAAGTAACGGCCGGCAAACTTGGCGGCAAATGTATCATTGGCTGCGGGCATAATGTCGGTCATGTACTTCAAGTCGGCACGTTCTTCCATCAGTTGTATCAGCTCGGCTTCATTGATAACTTCCTTGCGGGCGGTATTCACCAGCAGACCGCCTTTCGGCATCCTGCCCACCAAAGCATAGTTAATGGAGTTCTTGGTTTCCGCCGTTGCGGGAATGTGCAGCGAAACGATGTCGCAGGCAGAATAAAGCTCCTCGGCCGAAGCCACAGCCTTTACACCGTCTTTCTCGATGACCTCTTTCGGGCAGAAAGCGTCGAATGCGTAAATGTCCATGCCGAAGCCTTTGGCTATGCGGGCTACATTGCGGCCTACGTTACCGTAAGCATGAATGCCCAGCTTCTTGCCTTTCAGCTCCGTACCGGAAGTACCGTTGTACAGATTGCGGACAGCCATTACCATAAGCCCGAAAGCCAGTTCGGCCACAGCGTTGGAGTTCTGCCCCGGAGTGTTCATCACACATACACTGTGGGCGGTTGCGGCATCCAAGTCCACATTGTCATATCCCGCACCGGCACGCACTACGATTTTCAGCTCCTTGGCGGCATCCAAAACCTCGGCATCAATAATGTCGCTGCGGATAATAATGGCATTGGCATCTTTCACGGCTTCCAGCAATTTTGCCTTATCGCCATATTTCTCCAGCAAGGCAAGTTCATAGCCTGCTGCTTCAATTTCTTTGCGAATACCGTCTACTGCAACTTTTGCAAACGGCTTGTCTGTTGCAACTAATACTTTCATGATTCAATGGTATTAAAAAAAGATTCACCACAGAACCGCACGAAGTTTCACAGAGTTTTCCTTTTCATTTCATCTCTGTGGGACTCTGTGCCCTCTGTGGTGAACAAATATTATTAATGAAGTTTCTCAAATTCCTGCATGCAGTCTATCAAAGCCTGTACGCTTTCCTTCGGCATGGCATTGTAGCAAGATGCACGGAAACCGCCTACGGAACGGTGTCCCTTGATACCTACCATACCCTTTTCGGTAGCGAATTTCAGGAAGTCGGCTTCCAGTTCCTTGTATTCGGGAGCCATCACGAAGCAGATGTTCATGCGTGAACGGTCTTCTTTGGCGGCAGTACCCACGAACATCTTGTTGCGGTCTATCTCGGCATACAGCATATCCGCCTTTTCGATGGCGCGACGTTCCATTTCCTTCACACCGCCCTGAGCCTTTATCCAGCGCAATGTCTGCAATGCCGCATAGATAGGAACAACGGGAGGAGTATTGAACATTGAACCGCCGTCGATGTGAGTCTGATAGTTCAGCATGGTCGGGATGTAACGGGACACCTTGCCTACCGCATCATTCTTCACGATGACGAATGTTACGCCCGCAGGAGCCAGATTCTTCTGTGCACCGCCATAGATACAGATGTATTTGGACACATCAATAGGACGGGAGAAAATATCGGACGACATGTCGGCAATCATAGGAACGTTTACGTTCAGGTCTTCCTTCAATTCCGTGCCATAGATAGTATTGTTGGTGGTGATATGGAAATAGTCTACATCGGCCGGTACCGTATAATCTTTCGGAATGTAAGTATAAGTGGCTTCAGCAGAAGAGGCAACCTCTACAACCTCGCCAAAACCTTTGGCTTCCTTCATGGCTTTCTTTGCCCACACACCCGTATTGAGGTAAGCGGCCTTCTTTTCGAGGAAGTTGAAAGGTATCATGCAGAATTCCAGACTTGCACCACCTCCCAGGAACAGCACCGAATAGCCTTCCGGAATGTTAAGTAGTTCTTTGAACAGTGCTACGGCTTCGTCCACTACGGGCTGGAAGTCTTTAGCGCGGTGGCTAATCTCCATAAGAGACAGACCGGATCCATTGAAATCTAAAATAGCCTTCGCCGTATCCTCTATCACCTCACGCGGAAGAATGGAAGGTCCTGCGTTGAAATTATGCTTTTTCATTTGAAGTTTGTTTTGGTTATACAATTTCGTTCGTTTATGTCTTTCGACATGGCGAAATTACGGAATTATTTCTGCATTGCAAATCTTTCCTTATAAATTTTCTTCTTTATCGCGTATTTGCCTTACTTTTTATTGGTATATACAAGAAATATACGCCAAACTGTTATGTATACTTAACAAGGAAAGTATTAAAAAGTAAACTGAAAGATAGAAGCTGAAAAAACTTTCTACCGGGAATAAAAACTGAAAAAAAAGTGCATGATTATCAAAAACAAGCTATTTTCCCATGCTTAATAACATCACCGGATATGCTTCATAACATACTGTCAACGAGCTTCTTCTATCAAAGTCTTCATCCCCTTGATTTTTTCCCCGCGCAGCAGTGTAAGCAATTGCTTCACTTTGCTGCGGCGGACTGCCACGAAAGCATAGTGCTCCTTCACATCCACCTGTCCTACATCTTCGCGCACCAGCCCGCCTTTCTTATACAGGAAGCCCACAATGTCCACCTTGTTCAGTTTGTCTTTCTTGCCTTTGCCTATATATAAGGTAGTCCAGCGGGGTTTGGCAGGTTTCGGCGTCTGCTCCGGCAATTCGAATACGGAGAGCTCCTCCGGAAGATAATCGGGCAGACGCTCTTCGGCATGCAGAAGCAGGAAAGACGAGCCGCGCGCTTCCCAGCGTGCCGTGCGTCCGTTACGGTGCGTAAAGGCTTCTTCGTTGACGGGCATGTGATAGTGCACCACGTTGTCGATGCCCGGAATATCCAATCCGCGTGCGGCAAGGTCGGTCGATACCAGGACGGGGCAACTGCCGTTGCGGAACTTATAGAGCGCCCGCTCGCGGTCGTCCTGTTCCATACCGCCATGAAAAGCATCGCAAGGGAATTTCTTCGACTTCAGATAGGATACCGTACGCTCCACGCTCTCGCGATAGTTCACGAATACCAGTGTAGAACGGTCGCCCAGCGTACAGAGCAGCCGGTACAATGTCTCCAGCTTGTCTTTTTCGGGAGAGATTACCTTCTGCAAGTTCAATCGTCCGGATACGGTTTCGCCCGAAAGAAAATTCAGCTTGACAACCTGCGGTGACAACTCCCCCCCGCCCACTCCTGTGAACTGCGGGATTTCCTCTGCATCCGTTGCCGACAGCAATACCCGTTTCTTCAAGGCAGGCAACTGTCCGATAACTTCCGCCATCTCGTCGTGAAAACCGAATTCAAGGCATTTGTCGAATTCATCTATCACCAATGTGGTTACAAAGCGGGTATCGAAGTTCTGCTTCCGCAAATGGTCGTTCATACGTCCGGGAGTGCCGATGATAACGGCAGGGTTAATGCCCCTCATCGTACGGTGCTCGTCCATTGCCGGACGTCCGCCGTAGCAGCTCATCGCCTTGAAAGGGACGTTCATCGACTTGAATACGTTTTCTATCTGCAAGGCAAGCTCGCGCGACGGTACGAGCACCACCGCCTGTACGCCCTGCACATCGGCTTTGAGCGATTGCACCAGCGGCAGCAGGAATGCCAGTGTCTTGCCCGACCCCGTGGGCGACAACAGGACGAGGTCCTTATCCGATTGATAGGCATCCCGCGCTGCTTCCTGCATCGGGGTGAGTTGCTCTATCCGTAAGTTACGAAGTATGTCAGATTGTTCCATAAAGTACTTTGGTTTAATGGAGCAAAGATACGAAAAGATTGGCGGAAAACGAGGTGATGGTTTATAATGTTTGCCCACGCACGCTGCCAGCCGTTTTCCGCCGATGTACTAAAAAGCCAGAACGGCACGTACCCGGTTAGACGTAAGGTCCTTACGGTCCATATTCACATTGCCGCTAAGCATATAGACCATGAACGCAATCTTTTCATTGTACCGATATGACGAGGATGACCAGTAAACCGCCCCTGCCACCTTTTCGGCATCTATGCCCGATACAGACAAGGCGGACAATTTTTCATTGACCGTATCAATATTACTGCCGGGACTGTCTGTACCGCCATACGTACCGGAGTCCGCCCAAGCGGACTGCCAGCCCGAACAAAGAGTGGAAAGCTCGCGAACGGAAGGAAAATACCAACCGCTGCTGCCGGCAGGAGCAGGATTGGCAGTGGCATATTCAGCCACCAATCCGTAGGCTTCGATGAGATTGCCGCTATGACTGTCTTTTTCATTCCATTCTTTCATTTGCAATGTATTGCCATATCCGCATATATCATTCGCATCGGCAACGCTCATACCGGTCGGAGTATAGTTTCGCTGCCAATAAGTACGGTTGCCCGCATCTTTCAAGGCAACCACCAACCCGTGAATATCATCCGACTTATAATTATCAGCGTTACCGCCACCTAATATTTCCTTCAAATGGCTATCCTTTGCCACAATATCGCCTACATAAAAGACGATGCCGACAGGAATCCTATCGGGATTACCGCTGATGATCTGACCCGAAACAGAACCGTCGCTATAATAGTAATCACCGGATTTGGGAACAGTCAGGGCACGAGTGGAAACCGTTTTACCACCATCCTGCCCTACAAGAGTCACTTCCAAAAGGGCACTTCCGTCCTCCCCTATGCCCACGGGCATTGTCACAGTTACTTTCGCGTCTCTTTTGTAACTGCCGTC
>UMHX01077314.1_pt1 | contig 11365 bp, 10 predicted proteins | sample 1965651 | NCBI WGS metagenome assembly UMHX01 (sample SAMEA4836109, study PRJEB28245) | human gut metagenome | biome: gut microbiome; material: fecal sample | place: Denmark | collected 2008 | reverse complement strand
GGCAGCTGGCCGCCGAGCGGACGCCGCCGCCGAAGTAGACCAGAGGCCGCTGGGCACCGTTGATGATGTCTGCCGCCCACTTGACCTGCTGCTCGTCGAATGTGACCACCGTGCGGATGGGTTCGGGCTTTTTCGGGGTGAACTCACACACCGCAGCGGTAATGTCTTTCGGGATGTCCACCAGCACCGGGCCTTTGCGGCCGCTCTGAGCGATGCGGAAGGCCGCGCGCATGGTGTCGGCGAGGTCTTCGACCCGGCGCACCGTGAAGTTGTGCTTGGTGATGGGCATCGTAATGCCCTCGATATAGGCCTCCTGAAAGCTGTCGCTGCCCAGACCCGCCGTGGTCACGTTGCCGGTGAAGGCCACCATCGGCACCGAGTCCATGTAAGCGGTGGCGATGCCGGTGACGAGGTTCGTTGCGCCCGGGCCGCTGGTGGCCAGCACCACGCCGGTGCGGCCCGTTGCGCGGGCGTAGCCGTCCGCCGCGTGGGACGCGCCCTGCTCGTGGGCCGTCAGCACATGGGTGATGCGGTCGGTATTTCTGTACAGCTCGTCGTAGAGGTTCAGCACTGCGCCGCCGGGGTAGCCGAAGAGAGTGTCCACCCCCTGCTCACAGAGCACCTCCACAAAGATTTGAGAACCGTTCAACTGCATGGTGAGTTTCTCCTGTTCCGTTCCAATTTCCACTTTACACACTTTTTTCCCAACACGCTCAGAAGCTGTTTCCGTGAGCAGGGTGCGCCGGACGACGAGGGAGCTTGCCCGTGCAGCGCTTAGAGGAAAACGGCTTCTCCGGGGGCAGTACCTGATAAATAAAAGGTCTCTGTCCCCTTATCCAAGAGACAAAGACCCGGAATACATCCAAAAGCTCTCTGCGGTACCACTCTCGTTGACGCAACTGCGCCCTCTCACGGACTTCCATCAAAGCCCTGCACGCTAACGGCTGCCACCGGCGCTGCTTAGCAGACGTCCCATAAATCGTCCTTCAGCAGGCTGCTCCGGGAGGATTTCGCGCATGGTCTGCCTGCTGCCTTGCATCCCCCGGCAACTCTCTGAAAAGCAGGTATCCTGCGTTACTTTTTCCCATCTGTGCATTTGTTGGGTCAATTATACTATAAATCGGGCCGTTGTCAATCGACGATTTGTAACGTGAATCACGGCAAAGATGAAGATAATTAAACACCATCTTGCGCAGGGACTTACATCGCTGTATACTTTGGGAGTACGCGCTTAATTTTTAACCTCTCCGTCAGCGCTGGCACGCTGCCACCTTCCCTACCGAGGGGAGGCCTTGGCATTCCGTAAAGCCTCATCTCTTCGCCAGAGGCTCCCCTACAAGGGGAGCTGGCGCGAAGTGCCTGAGAGGTTGTACGAAGACAGGCCTGTCCGTAAACCGCAGCTGTGACGGAGAGTTTTTCCCAAAAGAGAGTATAAAGGAACAAGATTATGAATCTTAACGAATGGAACGCCCGTCTCCACGGGCTGGTCATCTTCCGCGCACTGCTGGACGATGACGTCATTGCAAAGCTCGTAGACCTCACCGACCGGATGGTGGCAGCCCCCCGGAGCACAGGGGCAGTATGCGGTGCTGCAGCCTCCTTTGAATCCGCCCTCTTCGAGCACACCACCAACTTCGGCGAATATCTCTCCGCCGCCGTCCTCGAAGCCGAAACGGTCTGCGTCCGGCAGGCAGCGGTGAGCAAGGTGCCGCCCGTCCTTCAGAAGGCGCTGGACGGTGAGCTGGACTTTTTGCAGCAGCTGTGCGGCCTGACGCTGGACGGTCTGCTGGAAGCTGCCGACGCCGCCGACCCGCTGCCCTTCCTGCCCCGGTGGGAGACGAAGGACATCGACCTCCGCGCCGCCTATGCCCAGCGGATGAGCGAGGTAGGCAAAAAGGGCTATGGGATGTTCGCCAAGCACCACGTCTTTACCGTCGAGAACGGACAGCTGGTGCCGGTGCGCTACCCCGACCCCCAGCGCCTCGACGAGCTGCCGGGCTATGAGCAGGAGCGGGAGAAGGTCATCGCCAACACCCGCGCCCTGTTGGCCGGAATGCCCGCCAACAATGTGCTGCTCTACGGCGACGCCGGTACCGGAAAGTCCAGCACCGTCAAGGCCATCGCCAACGAGTTTGCCGCCGACGGCCTGCGGCTGGTGGAGGTCAAGAAGAATCAGCTCTACCAGATCCCCGACCTGATGGACAAGCTGGCCGCGAACCCGCTGAAGTTCGTCCTCTTCATCGACGACCTGAGCTTCACGGCCAACGACGATAACTTCGCGGCCCTGAAAGCCATCCTCGAGGGCAGCGTAGGCGGACGGGCCAAAAACATCGCCGTCTACGCCACCTCCAACCGCCGCCACCTCATCAAGGAGACGCTCTCCGACCGCTCGGGTGACGACATCCACGAGGCCGACACCCGTCAGGAGCTGATGAGCCTCTCGGCCCGCTTCGGCCTCACCGTCACCTTCCAGCGGCCCGAAAAAGCCCGCTTCGAAGTCATCCTCACCGAGCTGGCCAAGCAGCACGGCGTCGAGATGCCCCACGACCAGCTGCTGACCAAGGCCGAGGCCTTCGCCATCCGGGCCGGAGGCCGCAGCCCCCGCGTCGCCAAGCAGTTCATCGAGCAGTGCGCCGCCGGTGTGCAGAAATAACGCTGCTGTCCTCTCTCAAATTTTGGAGAGTTCATTCATGGAATCCCTCTGGACGCACTCCCTGTACAGCTTCCGGAGCACGCCCTCCGCATTTTGGAGGAAATCGGCGGTCTCGTACTGCGCGAAGACCCATCCCTTGTCCGAAACAAGGATCTTTCCTCCCTCGAAGCGCACCGCGAAATCCCGGAACGCAAAGCCAAGGTCGTTGTCCGCCTCGTTGATGGAGGTGTCGGCGAGCGCTTGTCTCAGGTTCAGACAGAGCCGGTATTCCTCTTGCGAGCGAAGCCAGAGTTCCGGCGTTTCTGCACTGTGTTCCAGCTGGAACCGACTGGTGAGGCCTTTTACAAAGCAGCTCTCCCGTGCCGCAATGGGCCGGTTCAGCCGCTTCCATTCCCGGATCTCGAAGCGATAATAAAGGTTCTGCTCTGTCCCCTTCCGTGCCCGAAGCTCCGTGATGTCGCCCCGGCAGACCGGGTTGCACTTCCTGACCTCGCCGTAGTACTGGACGCCTGCCTGCGGGCCGAATACATATTGGGACTGGTAAAGGGCGACAATGCGGACCGAAAAGGCTTCGTCTCCCAGCTGCTCCGCCGGGATATAATAGAACCGGTGCCTCCGGCATATATCCAGCTGCTGCGGGCTGCGCACCGTCCCGACCAGCACATCCCGCACCGCCCAGTCCACCGTGTTCAGCTTTGCTTCCAGTCGCTCCGAATGCAGGTCCATCCGCTGCCGCCTCCTCTCGTGAGCGCTCTTATCAAGCAGCGCCCACATCCGACATCCCATAAATCAGTTTCATTATAGCATATCCTCCCTCTCCTTTTGGAGGATTCCATGCCCGCAGTTCAATTTTATCACCCTGCACAAAATTCCGCGATAAAATTTTACGTCTTCACTCTTTCAGGGCAGCACCGTCTGATTTCAAACAAGAAAAACGCAGCGGCATTCCATGCCGCTGCGTTTTTCATTCAAGAAATCCTGATAAATAAAAAATCCGCTGCCGAATGACAACGGATCTCTGAGTGGAGAATTAGGGACTCGAACCCCAGACCCCCTGCGTGTGATGCAGGTGCTCTAACCAGCTGAGCTAATCCTCCGAATCGGAACACGCTTATTATATCACTGCACAGGCCCAAATGCAAGCCCTAATTTTCGATTTTTGCAAAAAGTTTGGAGCAGCTGTGCTTTTTGATTGCTCTTCGGATTCAAATGGTGTATACTGGGGCTGGAATTCTTTCGAAAGAGAGGTCTTTTTATGATCACTGTACGCGGTATCATCACCTTGCTGGTGCTGGCGGTCCTGTTCGCACTGGCCGTGGTTTGGGTATCCAAGCAAGGCGGCTGGAAGGGCGAGGGCTGCGGCGGCAACTGTGCCTCCTGCCACCAGCACTGCGACACCCCTGAAAAGAAACACTGAGCACACGAATGCCCTCCGGCCGCTCTGGCCGGAGGGCATTTTTGCGTCACAGCTCGCCGTAATGGGCAGCAAAGACCGCGATGGTGCTCAGAAGGTCGCTGTGGGCTTTCTGATAGGTGCTGTAGCTGATGTTCAGCTTGTCCATCACCTCTTCCCGCGTCCGTCTCTCCATGTAGCGCAGCTGCAGGATGCCGCCCCGCAGGCCGGGGTCTGCCTCCCGGTAATACGCCTCCGTTTGCTCAATGGCTTTCTTCCACCCCCAGTTGCGGGGGCCGTAGACCCAGTTCCGCTGCCCATAAAAGCCGAGGGCCTCCTTTGTCCTCCGACGCTGCTCCTGTGTCATCGCTCCTTCTCCCTTCCCGCTCTCAGCCCGCCGGGCCGAAGAAGCAGCGGTCGCGCTGCTCGGTGGTCATCCCCAGCATCTTCGAAAGCTTTTCAGCCTCACTCAGCTTGAATTCGCGCTCGTTTTCCAGCTTGCAGCGGAGCGTGCCGCTGCTGATGCCCAGAACATGGGCCACATGGCCCAGCTTTACGCCGCGGCTGCGGATGCAGTCGCGGAGCATCATGGTGTCGGTCATAGGCGTTTCTCCTTTCCGTTTTACGTCTCAAGCATGCCGTACAATCATTAGTTGTATTATATTCCTCAGTTGATTATTTGTCAACATTATTTGCGAAATAGCCGATTAAAAGTTGATTTATAGTAAATTTTTTGTTATACTAGCCTCAGAACACCGAAAATCATGCATCGAGATAGAAAGCGAGGCCCTTTATGTCTGACACCGATCTATCCGGCCGCATCCGGCAGCGCCGGGAGCAGCTGGGCCTGTCGCAGGAAGAGCTGGCCGCCCGGATGGGATACCGTTCCAAATCCTCCATCACCAAGCTGGAAAAAGGCATCAACGACCTGCCCCGGGCCAAGCTCGAGGAGCTGGCGGCGGCGCTGAACACTACCCCTGCGTGGCTGATGGGTCTTGTGGATCTGCTCAGCCCGCCGCCGGGCTTCGAGCCGCTGCCCGAGATGGTGCGGGTGCCCCTTGTAGGCTCCATCGCCTGCGGGACCCCCATCACCGCCGAACAGAACATCGAGTGCTACATCGGCGTCCCTGCCGCGTGGCACGCTGACTTTGCCCTCACCTGCCATGGCAGCAGCATGGCCCCCACCATCTGCGACGGCGACATCGTCTGCATCCGCCGTCAGCCCGAGGTGGAGCAGGGGGAGATCGCCGCAGTCCGCATCGGTGAGGAAGCCACCCTCAAGCACTTTCATCGGCAGGGCGAGACCGTGATGCTGCTGGCCGACAACGCCGCCGTCTGCCCGCCCATGATCTTCGCCGGCCCCCAGCTCGAGGAGATTCAGATCGAGGGCCGCGCCGTGGGCTTCTGCCGCGGTTTATAATAAGGAGAACTGCTTATGTCTGCACCCGAAGAAATGACCCTCAAGGTCATCGCCCATATCCGCACCGCCTTCCCCACCAAATTCGGCATCCCCCGCCAGAGCGGGCTGGTGGACAGTCTGCGGGGCGAGGTCATCTTCACCCCCGAATACCGCTGCGCCGACGCTGTGCGCGGGCTGGAAGATTTCAGCCACATCTGGCTGGTGTGGCAGTTCTCCGGCGCGGTGCGGGAGGGCTGGTCGCCCACCGTCCGCCCGCCCCGTCTCGGCGGCAACACCCGGATGGGCGTCTTTGCCACCCGCTCCCCCTTCCGGCCCAACCCTCTGGGCCTGTCCAGCGTCCGGCTGGAGGCCATCGAGCACCGGCCCGACGTCGGCCCCGTTCTCATCGTGCGGGGTGCCGACCTGATGGACGGCACCCCCATCTACGACATCAAACCCTATATCCCCTACGCCGACTGCCACCCTGATGCCTCCGCAGGTTTCACAGCGCAGACCCGGTCCCACCACCTGAACATGGTCTGCGGCGACGCCCTCTGGACCAAAGTGCCTGCCGACCAGCAGGCGGCGCTGCGGGGCGTGCTGGAAAACGACCCCCGCCCCTCCTACCAGCACGACCCCGAGCGGGTCTACGGCATGGAGTTCGGCGGTCTGGAAGTCCACTTCAAGGTGGACGGCGAGACGCTGACCGTCACCGGCATCGACCACTGCTGACGCCGGAGGGACTGCAATGGAGCTGCGAAATATCAACACTTTCCTCCACATCGCCGAGCTGCACAGCTTTTCCAGCGCTGCGCGGGAGCTGGGTTACTCTCAGTCGGCGGTGTCGGCCCAGATCGCACAGCTGGAAGCAGAGCTTGGCACGCCCCTCTTCGACCGGGTAGGAAAGACCGTCCGCCTCACCGACGCGGGCCAGACCTTCCAGAGCTACGCCCGCACCCTTCTCATCACGGCCCAGCAGGCCAAGGCCGCGCTGATGCCCGCCCGGGCCGTCAGCGGCACTCTGCGGGTGGCGCTGGCAGACTCGGTGTGCAGCACCTTCCTGCCCGACCTGCTGCAGCAGTTCCACGCCCTCTGTCCGCAGGTGGAGCTGGTGCTTCGGACTGCCACCGCAGACGAGATGCTGCGGCTGCTGGGAGCCAACCAGATCGACCTCGCCTACACTCTCGACCAGCCCCTGCTCCTGCCCAGCCTGACGCTGGCCGTCAACGTGCCGGAGCCGGTCTGCTTCGTAGCCCCCGCCGGACACCCGCTGGCCGAGGCCGAGGCCGTGCCGCTGGATGTGCTGGCCCAGCAGGAATTTCTTCTCACAGAGCGGGGCATGAGCTACCGCGACGCCCTCGACCAGCGCCTTGCGGCCCGGGGGCTGGCCATCCATCCCTACATCGAGCTGGGCAGCGCCTCCCTGCTCTGCCAGATGGTAGAGCGCGGGATGGGCCTCTCCTTCCTGCCCGAGTACATCGTCTGCCCGGCCCTCTCCGCCGGGCGTCTGGCCCGCCTTCGCGTTCCCGACTGCACCGTCACCATGCACCGCCAGCTGTTCTACCACAAGGATAAATGGCTCACACCCCAGATGAAGGCCTTCATTGCGCTGGTGGAGCAATAAACAAACGCCCCGCACCTGTCTTTCGACAAGTGTGGGGCGTTTCATTTGCAGATCTTTTCTCAGCTCAGCCGGTTCATCCGGACGGCCACATAGGGGTCGGGAAGCTTGAGTTCCTCGGCCAGATCTTCTTCGCTGCTGTATTTGTCGGCGGCAAGGCCCACAAAGATGCTGCAGCTGTCGAAGCGGCCATCCGGCGAGAGGGCGGTGATCTTCGCCTCACCGTCCGCAACAGCGGTCACGACGCCAGAGGCGTCCACTGTAGCGACGCCGGGGTTGCTGCTGACCCATGTGATGGGGACGCTGACGCCCCCCTCCACGGCCACAGAGGCCGTCAGGGCTTCCTTTGCGCCCACGGTGCGGAGCAGCAGGTCGTGCTTATTCAGGGTCACTTTGCCCACGTCGCTGGTGACGGTGACGGCACAGCGGAGGGCCTGACCGTTGGATGCCAGCGCGGTGATGGTGGTGGTGCCGGGTTTCTGGGCCGTGACAAGGCCCTCCGTGTCCACCGTCGCCACCTCAGGGTCGCTGCTCATCCACTGGTAGGCGTAGATAAAGGAGCCGCTCGTGTTGATGAGCTGCAGCTTCTGGCTGGGGTGGGCGTTGTCGTACTGGATGATGAGGTTGAGGGTGACATGGTCAAGAGCCGGCTTTTTGCTGGCCGCGTCCCCGCTTTCCTTGCGGACCGTCACCCTGCAGGCGGCATACTCGCCCCGGTCGGTGATGGCGCTGATGGTCGCCTCACCGGCGCTGCGTCCCGTAACGCGGCCGTCGCCGTCCACAGTGGCCACGGTGGGGTTGCTGCTCATCCAGACGATGAAGTAGTAGTCGCTCTGTCCGCCGGTGTAGAGATAGGCTTTGGGCCGGGGGTCGTCGGCCGTGATCTCCAGCTCCATCTCGCTCACTTCCAGCTCAAAGTTCGAAGACTGTCCCAGAAGCGACGGCGCAGCCTGTGCGGCGGGGGCCGCCAGAAGCAGCCCGCTCAGCACGAGGGCAGCCGCAAGCCGTGTGATCTTGTTCATAGGGTAGCACTTCCCTCCTTCGTATCATTCCGTCTATCGCAATGTGCACTGCACATAATTCCACTCACTACTCGTTTATTGTACACGTCCCCCAAAGAAGGGTCAAGTTCTTCGCCAGAAGTGTCACAATTTCGCGCATCTTTTCGTGAAAGGCACTAAAACACCACCCTCAAATTTATACAAAACGTGCAGACTGCATTTTGCCGCCGGACGAAAGAGCCGCCGCACCCTCAGAAAGGTGCGGCGGCTCTCAGATGCCGTAAAAATCAGTAGTTCTTGGCCTTCAGCTCAAAATAGCTCTGGGGATGGGCGCAGACCGGGCACTTGAGGGGTGCAGACTTGCCGATATGGGTGTAGCCGCAGTTCCGGCAGACCCACACCTGCTGCTCTTCCCGGGCAAAGACCTTGCCCTCCTTGAGGTTGGCAGCGAGGGCGCGGTAGCGCTCCTCGTGCTCCTTCTCGATCTGTCCCACCATCGTGAAGAGGGCGGCCAACTGGGCAAAGCCCTCCTCCTTGGCCTCAGCGGCCATCCGGGGGTACATCTCGGTCCACTCGTCGTTCTCACCGCTTGCTGCCATCTCAAGGCAGGTCATGGTGTCGGGGAGCGCGCCGCCGCACAGGGCCTTGAACCACAGCTTAGCGTGCTCTTTCTCGTTGCCGGCGGTCTCCTCAAAGATAGCGGCCAGCTGCTCGTAGCCCTCTTTCCTTGCGACGCTTGCAAAGAAGGTGTACTTGTTGCGGGCCATGCTCTCACCGGCGAAGGCTTCCATCAGGTTTTTCTCGGTCTTGGTTCCCTTGAGTTCCATATTCTGTTCTCCTCTCTGATGTGTTGACACTGCCAGTATAGGCCATGTCAGGTTTGGTTTATTCTACGTGCAGCCCGCTTTGTTCGGTACCGGGTGTGCGCCAGGTCTTGTTTCTCTCTGAGGATAGTATAACAGAATTTGGGACAGAAATCAAGAATAATTCCTATTTATTTTTTCAACTGTGCTGCTTGAGGGCACAGACGGCGATGCTGAGGGCGCTCCACGCGGCCTGATACATCAGCACTGCGGCCACGCTCAGCATCCCCACGCTGCCCGCATAGGTCAGCAGAACGGCAATGGCCACCGAGAACCACACCGACACCAGCTGTACCGTGGTGGCAGTCGTCTCGGCGTTCTGGGCCTGCTCTGCGGCCCGCAGGCCGCCGGTCAGGCTGGCAAAGCCCTTGGTGCAGAGGATGCAGCAACCCTCGGAGCCGGTGTTCTGGGCGGTGGCGGCATCCAGCGCGGCACACTGCTCCTGATCCAGCAGGACGACCATCCCCTCGGGCAGGTGGTAGGCGTCGGTGATCTGCCGTGCCGTCAGGCTGGGGTCCTGACAGGACACCAGCAGCTGGATGTTCTCCTTCTGGAGCTGTTCCAGCCCACGGGCCGCATTCCGCCCGCCCACATACCGGAGCACGAACATGGCGTGCAGACTGCCGGAGACGGCCAGATACAGGATCTGCAGCTCGCCGTTTTTCGAGTGCTTGGCCTCATACTCCTCGTCGGGCAGGGGCACATCTTCCTTTTCCATGTATGCGCGGGAGCCGATGAGGACACGGTTGTTGTCGCACCACGCGGAGAAGCCGAGGCCCCGATGGACTTCCAGATCCTTGACGGGGTAGAGGATGTCGGTGCGGTCCTCGATGATCTGGCGGAACAGGCCGCTCAGAGTATTGCAGCACTGGCTGAGGACGCTGGCCGAATAGAGGATGGCCCGGTCGATGCGGCCGCCCTTGAAGATGCGGATGTCCTCCAGCAGGGCGCTGTCCGGCGTGAACAGCTCGTCGGCGTCGGCCTGCACCGTGTCCACACCGCCCAGCTCCTCAATGGCCGACCAGCCGGGCACCACAGCGCCCGAGGCAGCTGCGGTCTGCTGCAGCCGCAGAGACGCAAGGCCGGCGATGAGGGTGGAGGACAGGGGCGACCCCATGCAGAGCACGGCGGTCAGGGCCGCCGCGCTGCCGTTGACGCCGCCGCCCATGACGAGGAATACGAATCCGGCCAGAAGGGCCACGCCCAGCAGGATATAGTTCGTTTTGCGGGCGCGGCGCTCACAGGCACGGGGGCCAAAGCCCTGTTCCACCATCGCGTCGTCCCACTCGGTGGGGCGGCTGAGCAGCACCCACGGGTCTTTTTCCTCCATATTCTTAGCCAGCACCCGGACAAGCTCCTTGTCCTTGGCGCGGAACGCGCCGCGCCGCTCCGGTGCGACCTGCGCCAGCGCAAATCCGCCCTGCACCGAGGCCAGCAGCACCCGGTCGCCCAGCAGCGCAAGGAAGAGTCCCAGCACCGCGATGCCGGACAGGAGGGTGAAGCTGGACGGCTGATAGCTCTTGGCGTTCAGCAGGGCCACAGCGGCCTGCAGCAGGGCGGCACAAGCGGCCAGCGCGGGCATCGTCTCCATGCTGGGACGGCCCCGCAGGCCCTGCAGGCCGTCCCGCAGGACGGGCCAGCCCACGGCCAGTGCCAAGGCGTAGAAGAGCAGGTTGGCAGCGTAGAACGCCGCCGGGGCAGTCACGGGGTCCAGCCCGGCCAGCGGGCCGACAAGGCCCTCTGCGGCAAGGCCGAAGTGGAGCAGCACCAGCGCGAGGATGCCGCCCAGCGCACAGCGCAGGGTAAGGGCCGCGCTCATCCGGCGCAGCCGGTCGCCCATCTGCTCAGGCGCTTCGGGGGTCTTTTCCGCCTCGGTGGTCGCCTCTTCTACGGGAGCGGCTGCCTCTGCAGCAGGCTGCGCAGGCGCTTCGGCGTCCGGCGTCTCTGCGGGAGCAGGCCCGTCGTCGTTCAGGTCAATGAGCGGCAGGCTCATGCTGTCGTCGCTGCTGGGCGGCGTCGTGCGGGTGGGGGCAGAGGGCGTTTCCTCGTCCTCCCCCTTGCCGAAGAAGTGCATGGCTGGGGCTGCATGGAGCTTCGCCGTCTTGTCCTCCGCAAACACCAGCTCGGGCATCGGCGCAGCAGGCCTCTCCGGCTTGGCATCCGGCTCTTTTTCCGGTCCCGGCTTCTGGACAGCCGGGGCTTCCGGGACGCTCTTCTCCGGCTTTTCGGCCTCCGGCTGAGGCTTCGGGCCGAAGAGCATGGCCTTCAGTGCCTGCATCTCCCGGTCCTCGTACTGCTCCTGCGGGGTGCGCGGGCCGTACTGGACGGCCTTTTTCCGGGAGGCGGACTGTTTTTCCGTTGGCTTTTTGTCCGGCTGGGGGGCAGGCATCTCCGGCGCTTTGGGCTGGGACACTTGGGGCTTCTCCGGTTCCGGC
>UMHX01086437.1_pt1 | contig 11450 bp, 11 predicted proteins | sample 1965651 | NCBI WGS metagenome assembly UMHX01 (sample SAMEA4836109, study PRJEB28245) | human gut metagenome | biome: gut microbiome; material: fecal sample | place: Denmark | collected 2008 | reverse complement strand
TCTCATAATTATCATCGGATGCGCACCGCCGGCACGTCCCTGATATGTAATGCAAGACATACACGAAGCCCGGTGACCCGGGCTTCATCTTCTGTCGTTTTGTATCGGTCTTACTTATTTAGCCAGGTCTTCCCAGTCTGTTGTCTCACCTGTGAAGATTGCTTTTACCTGATCACTGGTCAGCTCATCAATATCATTGTCATTGTTTACCACAACTGCGATGCCGTCTCTTGCAATTTCAGTTGCTGTAAGATTTTCAGTTGTTTCTTCATCTTTCAGTTCACGGGATGCCATACCGATGTCACAGATGCCTTCTGCTGCGGATGTGATACCTGTTGTGGAATCGCTCTGCTGTACTTCTACTGTGATCTTGCCGCCGTTTGCTTTTTCATATGCTTCTTTCAGTTTTTCCATAACCGGTGTTACGGAAGAAGAACCGGCTACAACGACTTTACCTTCTACATCACTCTGCTCATATGCTTTAGCATCATCAGCTACTTTGATATATCCGTTGTCTTCTACGATCTGCTGTCCGTCAGAGCTCAGAATGTAGTTTTCAAAATCTTTTGCTGCATCGCTGAGTTTGTCAGTTGTTATGATGTTGAATGGACGGGATACTTTGTATGTATCATTTGCTACGTTTTCTGCGGATGCTTCTGCACCGTCAATCTTTACTGCTTTTACTGTATCATTCAGAGAACCAAGGGAAATGTAACCGATTGCATTCTCATCGCCTGCAACTGTTGTCATCATAACGGAGGTGCTGTTTGTGATACTTGCATCTTCTGTTGTCATGTCAACTTTTTCATCACCCTGTTTTTCTTCGATTCCGAACAGTTCGATGAATGCTCCTCTTGTTCCGGATCCGTCTTCTCGTGAAATTACATCAATGGCTCCGCTTGCTGCGCTTGCAGTTGCTGCAAATGCGGTTGTTCCGATAAGTGCTGCTGTAACGATTGCTAAAATTTTTTTCTTCATGATAAATCTCCTCTTTATTGTTTTGCTATATTCAATTGTTTTCCTCATTGACAAGTGCAAGTATAAGGTGGAAAAGTAAAATACATAATCATAACACTGTAAAATATTTGTAAAAATGAATTTTTATTTTTGACAGCATAACGCAAAAAAGCTCCTCAGACAGCCTTGTTAATTGCCGTCCGGGAGCATTTATATGCTTTTTATTATTATATTCTGTTGTTGTATTTTATACCATACCGTTTACAGTTTTGTACTTGTAAAGCATCTCTGCATGATTCTGCTCTTCTACCTGAATGTCTGCAAGCAGTTTGCGCACACTACTGTCACCGAAAGCAAACACTTCTGAATTATATTCTCCGGAAACAAGCTTTTCTGTCGCAATACAGTCAGTTGCCAGAAAAGAATCCTGTTGTTTGTCCTCCGGCGAACTCATTGCAGTATAAGCAGCTTTCGGCTGATAGTCCCTGCCGTCACTGTCGTTACAGTTACACTGCGGAACTTCTCCGCGAAGTACACGATCCAGAGATTCGTAATGTTCTCTTTCTTTCTGCTGCAAAGTCTGGAAAAGATTTTTCAGTTCCGGATCTTTTGCCTGCTGTGCATATCTTCCGTATTTTTCAATACAGCTTTTTTCCTGTGTCTGTAAGTCCTGAATCGTTGTGCGTTCTTTTTCTTTTAATATCATCGTATCCGCTTCCTCTCTTTTTATTTGCAATACGGTGATAGTATCTGGAAAAAAACGGATTTTATGCATGACTCCGGAAATCTTTTTATAAGATATTTTTCAGTTCGGCAAGCTCGTAGATGATATGATCAGCTACTTTTCCACCATTATTTTGCTGAATGGCACTTTTATCCCCGGAGTGCACAAACCAGCATGTGGACATCCCGTAAGCCTGTCCGCCTTCAATATCTGCGGTCAGGGAATCACCAATCATCATACATTCCGATGGGAGAACACCCGTAAATTCTTTCATGCAGCCGTCAAAAAACTGCCGGCTGGGTTTGTCCGCCCCAACCATCTCAGAAACAAAACAGTGTTTAAAATATTTCAGCATATCCGCACTTTTCAGACGGTTGATCTGCTGGTTATAAGGGCCGTTGCTTGCAGCACAAAGGCAATATTCCTTCTTATGTAAATACTCGAGAATATCTTTTGCCCCCTCTACCGGGACTGCACTTAAATGGAGAAGCCTGCGGAATTCTTTCTCCATCTCTACACCGTCCGCGGTAAGTCCGAGATGTCGAAGCACCGTCTGCCAGCGCACATAAAAGAGATCGTCCATCGTCAGTTCCCCGAGTTCAATCCGACGCCAGATTTTATTATTTTCTTCTTTAAATACCACAAACATTTCCGGACAGTACTGAAGTCCTGCTTTTTCAAAGCACAGATTCATCGCCCATGCAGCACCTGCATCAAAATCCAGAAGTGTATTGTCAATATCCAGAAAGAGGACTTTTATCTTATGATCCATGTAAATTCTCCTTTAGTTTTTGTAATCCCTCATCATTTTCCTGTTTAAATGCAGTAAAAATCACTGATGACGGTAAAGCAGAAGCTATTGATGGGTTGCACTTCTGTTCTTTTCTGCTAAAATAGACTTAACGGGTCAGGTTTTCCTGGCCCTTAATTCAATTTGCAGGGGGAATTAAAAATGAAAGAAAAAGGAAGTAGTTTTTCCGGCTCGATCGGTTTCGTTCTTGCCGCAGCCGGAAGCGCCGTGGGTGTGGGGAATATATGGCGCTTCCCATATCTCTGTGCGAAAGACGGCGGTGGTCTGTTCCTGCTGGTTTATCTGATCCTGGTGCTTACCTTCGGATTCGTTCTGCTCACAACAGATGTTGCGATTGGCCGAAAAACCAAGAAAAATGCACTCCGTGCGTTTGAAGCGCTCAATCCGAAATGGAAGTTTCTTGGTAAACTGACATTTCTTGTGCCAACATTGATCATGACATATTACTCTGTCATCGGCGGCTGGATCACGAAATATTTTGTTACCTATATTATCTCCGATGGAAAAGATGCCGCAGCTGACGGGTATTTTACATCTTTTATCACCTCAGACATTGCTCCGATCGTGTTTATGTTGGTCTTTCTTGCTCTGACTGCATGGATCGTATATCGTGGCGTAGAAAAAGGAATCGAGCAGTTTTCAAAGATCATTATGCCTGGCCTGATTTTACTTATCCTGATCATCGCAATCTTTTCACTGACACTGACACATACCGATACAGACGGAAGTGTCCGTACAGGTCTGCAGGGACTTGCTTTTTATATAACGCCTGATTTCAGCGGTCTTACCGTGAAGCGCTTTCTTGAAATTCTTCTGGATGCCATGAGCCAGTTATTCTTTTCTCTGAGCGTTTCCATGGGTATCATGATCACTTATGGATCCTATGTCAAAAATGACGTCAATCTGAACAAGGCAACCAACCAGATTGAGATTTTTGATACAGGTGTTGCTTTTCTTGCAGGAATGATGATCATCCCGGCTGTATTCGTATTTCTCGGCACAGACGGCATGGCTTCCGGACCGAGCCTGATCTTTATCTCACTGCCCAAAGTCTTCGATGCCATGGGAGTCCTTGGCCGTCCTGTTGCAGTCGCGTTCTTCCTGATGATGGGCTTTGCGGCGCTGACATCCTGCGTTTCCGTCATGGAAACTCTGGTTGCTAACTGTATGGAACTTTACCATAAACCTCGTAAAAAAATGTGCGGTGCTGTCGGTATTTATTCTCTGGTCACTGCTGTCCTGATCTGTCTCGGATACAACAAACTGTATTTCGAACTGAAACTTCCAAATGGTTCCGTCGGGCAGCTTCTTGATGTCATGGACTACATCAGCAACAGCTTCCTGATGCCGTTTATTTCTCTGCTGACCAGTATTCTGATCGGCTGGGTGATCGGACCGGACTGGATCGTCGGTGAAGTAGAACGAAACGGCGAGCATTTCAAACGTGCCGGTCTGTACCGCTTCATGATCCGCTATGTCGTGCCGGTCGTAATGCTGATCCTGTTTCTTGTATCCACCGGATTCACAGATCTGATTTTCTGAAATCAGAGGACGCGCCACCGGTACCTCCTCGATATGCAATGCAAAAAGTCCCCCGGGCAATAAACCCGGAGGATTTTTTTATACTGTGATCTTGAACCAGTCTTTTTCTTCAAATTCAACAACTGTGCAGTCATTTGCGTATGTACATTCCGGAAGAATGATCATCGCATGAAGTTCGTCATTGTTAAGCGGAAGTGGACAGAGATGCCAGATTGCCGCATTGATTTTTACCATGTATCCTTTCGGCACGATAAATGCTTTCGTCAGTTCTGGAACAGGTGTACCGCCGGATGCCGGTGCAACATGAATGATCATATCATCATCCAGTGCCACAATGCCTTCCCATGTCGTTGTATGATATTCTGCCATTTTGACAATTCTGTCGTCCTTACGGACTGCGATCGGAGAAAATGCCATGCTGCCTACACAGGTTCCGGAAATGCGGTCCGGATAAAACTTATGGATTTCTCCTGACAGCGGATATCCCTCCGGTTCTGTCATATTGCAGAATGTGCCGTATGGTGCAAAATCTGCTGCGTTGATCTTGACTGCTTTTACTTCTCTCATTGGAAAAACCTCCTCTTGTTCTGTAAAAAATCCCCATTGATATTTCAATGCATTTAGTATAACACATTCCTTTATTTTTTTGCCAGTGTATGTTCGTATATTTCCCTGTCGTGGTCTTTAAATACATTGAAAATTACTTTTTTTACGCTGGTTTCTTTTTGTAAAAAATCTCTCACCGTCTGAACTGCAATCCCGGCTGCGCGTTCCTTTGGAAAGTGAAATTCGCCTGTCGAAATGCAGCAGAACGCTACGCTTTCGAGATGATTCTGTGCTGCAAGTTCGAGACAGGAACGATAACTTCCGGCAAGCAGTTCACAGTCTTTCTCCGTTACTCTGCCATAAATGATCGGGCCTACCGTATGCAGGACATAACGACACGGCAGATTATATGCGGCAGTGATCTTCGCCTGCCCTGTCGGTTCCTCATGCCCCTGTGCTTTCATCATCTGTGCACATTCATAGCGAAGCTGCGCACCTGCAAAGGTGTGGATGCAGTTGTCGATACATTTATGATTTGGCGCATAACATCCAGTCATTCCACTGTTCGCCGCATTGACGATCGCGTCACAGCGAAGCGTAGTAATATCACCCTGCCAGAGATAGATTCCCTGCTCGACCGGAGTGAGATCAGCAAGCTCTGTGATGCCTTTTTTCTCCGTCTCTTCTTTCAGATATTCGTCCTGAATCTTCAGAAATTCTCTGCTGAGTATCTTCGGTGCACGTACATTAAGAAGTCCTCGAAGGAGATCCTTCTGCCCCTGTGGATCTTCTGGGATCGAATAATTACAGTATTCTTTTTGCTCGTTTAATAACTCCTGGATCAGGTATCTTCTTCTCTCACTCTGGTTCATGATATCACCTCTTTGTTGTTATTTTGCTGCTGTTTTCTCCCGGAACTTCTACTGCACTATGAGAAAACCAGCTGTTTCAAAATTGACTTTCCGATTGTACCCTCCGGCATTTTTACCCCGAAATTCTCTGCAACAGATGCACCAATTACTGCAAATGTATCCTGATTCTCAATTGCACCGGTCTCTTTCATTTTCTTTGAATATGCAACAAACGGCACATATTCTCTTGTATGGTCAGTCCCGGTATATGTTGGGTCATTTCCATGGTCGGCAGTCAGAATAAGCAGATCATCCTCTCTCAGTTCATTCATAAGCGTCCCGAGACCTTTATCAAACTTCTCAATTTCATGTCCGTATCCTTCCGGATTTCTTCTATGTCCCCATAACGCATCAAAATCCACCAGATTGACAAAACAAAGTCCATGGAAATCCTCTTTGCAGATTTCAACTGTCTGCTGCATGCCATGTACAGAACTATCTGAATGATAAGTCTGTGTAATTCCCTCTCCGCAGAAAATATCATTGATCTTGCCTACCCCAATCACATCAAGACCTGCATCTTTTAATGCATTCAAAACCGTTCTTCCGGTCGGTTTGAGTGCATAATCATGACGGTTGCTGGTTCTTTTGAACTCGCCTTTTTTCTTTCCGACATACGGTCTCGCAATGACACGGCCAACTCTCCACTCATCTTTCATCGTCAGCTCTCTGGCAATTTCACAGCAACGATACAGATTTGCGAGGTCAAATGTCTCCTCATTTCCGCAAATCTGCATTACGGAATCTGCAGATGTGTAAACGATCATTGCGCCTGTATTGATTTCTTCTTCACCAAGTTCTTCGATGATTTCCGTACCACTTGCACTCTTGTTTCCAATGACACGCTTGCCGCATCTCTTTTCCAGTTCATCAATCAGTTCTTTTGGAAATCCTGTTTCTGTGAAAGTAATAAACGGCTTTTGTGTATAAATTCCCATCATTTCCCAGTGTCCGGTCATGGTATCTTTGCCGTTGCTGGCCTCACCAATCCGCATATAACGGCCAATCGGCTTCTCTATACCTTCCATAGAACCACCCTTATGCAGATTCAGCATCCCAAGTTTCTGAAGATTCGGAATATCCAGAGTTCCCATCTTATCCAGAATATGTCCAAATGTATCTACACCCCTATCACCAAATTTCTCAGAATCAGGCATTGCACCGATTCCAAGTGAATCCAGAACAATCACAAATACTCTCTTATAAGTTTCCATAAGCATTCCCTTCTGCATATTGTCACAAAATCATGCCACATTATCCGGTCCAAATCCAAGTGGAAGAAGTTCCTTTAAGGTAAAGACATCATATTTATCTTTGCTGACAGCCAGAATAATCTTAAATGTTTTCGGATCACAAAACTCCATCATTACCTGTCTGCACACACCACACGGTGCCGCATACTCTGTCGGGATTCCATTCTTACCACCCACAATACAGATAGCTTCAAATTCTTTTATCCCTTCGCTGACTGCCTTAAAAAAAGCTGTTCTTTCAGCACAGTTTGTTGGCGTATAAGCTGCATTTTCAATGTTGCACCCTGTATAATATGTTCCATTCTTTGCCAGAAGTGCCGCACCTACATGAAAATGTGAATACGGTGCATAAGAATAATCCAACTGCCTAATCGCCAGATCGATCATTTCTTCAATCTGTTTTTTATCCATGATTCTGCCTGCCTTTCTGAGTCTCTCTGAACCATCCGGTTTTATTTTCTTTTTTCCTGTTCTTTATCTGCACGAATGAGTTCACGAATTGCCTCTACTGCAACTTTGATTGCTTTGTCCGTGTCATGCACTACCGGGTTTTCCAGTCCTAATTTTTCTCTTTCCTGATTGGCAATCACAAGAAAGCAGGCTCCTGCACGCACTCTTAAGTAATTTGCCACAACAAACAGTGCCGCAGATTCCATCTCAGAAGCAAGACAGCCAAGACGTTTCCATGCTTCCCATTTATTCATCAGTTCATAGCTGACCGGTTTTACTTCCGGTTCATGCTGGCCGTAAAATGAATCTTTAGACTGTACTACGCCTGTATGAAATTCACAGTGTTCTCTCTTTGCACCTTCCACAAGCGCGTTGATCACTTCCAGATTTGCCACTGCCGGAAATTCAATCGGAGCATACTCCTTACTGGTACCTTCCATACGGATAGCACCCGTTGCAACGACCACATCACCGCTCTTTACTTCCGGCTGCATTCCGCCACAGGTTCCGATGCGGACAAAGGTGTCTGCTCCGCATCGATAAAGCTCTTCCATTGCGATTGAAGCTGACGGGCCGCCGATACCGGTAGAAGTTACACTTACTTTTACGCCGTCCAGTGTTCCTGTATAAGTTACATATTCTCTGTTGTCTGCTACAAAAACCGGATCCTCAAAATACTGTGCGATCTTTTTGCAGCGTTTCGGGTCTCCCGGCAAAATTACGTAACGGCCAACCTCACCCTGACCTACCTGAATATGATACTGTTTACTTGCATCTTCAGAATAATTTTTCATGCTCATTTCCTCCTTTTGCGGTTGGTAAGAACAGATATTTACACTATATCTTAAGTATAAATGGCTTTTAAGGCTTTTTCAACCATTCCTTCAGAAAGAAAAAACGCTGCACGATTTTCTCTCGTACAGCATTCTTTCTTATAAAACCATATGTTATTCTTTATGCAAGTCTGCTTCCTGCACGCAGCATACGGAACATTCTTCTTGCAGCGCAAAGGTAAAGTTCCTCCGCATTTTCCAGTGCCTCGGGAAGTGTCATCACTCCGTTGATCGTTGTGATCATCGATTCAATTCCATAATCGAAAATGTCTTCAGCACCTTTTCCCATGCTGCCTACGATTGCCACTGCCGGAATGTTATGTGCCTTGCAGTGCATGCCGACACCCTGCATGACTTTGCCGAATACAGACTGCCAGTCAGTCGCACCCTCACCGGTAACAACTATATCAACGCCTTCCAGACGTTTGTCAAAATCAACCAGATTAAGTACTGTTTCAATTCCTGATTTCAACGTTCCCTTCAGGAAAACCATCAGTGCTGCTCCAAGCCCACCTGCTGCTCCGGCACCTTCTATCTGATCCATATCGACACCAAACTGTGCTTTCAGGATATCACGGTAGTTCTGCATTCCTTTTTCCAGCTCATCCTGAATCTCAGGTGTTGCACCTTTTTGTTTTCCGAATGTATAGGTCGCACCGTCTTTTCCGCACAGAGGATTGGTCACGTCACACATTACCGTGAAATTGCATTCTTTTACAAGCGGATTCATATCGGATACATCAATCTTGCGGATTTTGATCAGATCTTCGCCACAACCTTTCAGCTCTTCCCCGTTTTCATCAAGGAAACGTACACCCAGTGCGCGGATGCAGCCGATTCCACCATCGTTTGTTGCAGAACCACCGATTGCTATGGAAATATCACGGAAGCCTTTATTTAAAGCGTCCAGGATCATTTCGCCGGTTCCATAGGAAGTTGTATATCGTGGATCTCTTTTTTTATCCGGCACCAGTGGAAGTCCGGATGCTGCTGCCATTTCCATGACTGCTCTTTTTTCATCCAGCATTCCGTAACTGCAGGTAAGTTCTTCCCACAACGGTCCATGCACTTTCAGTGAATTGCTTTTACCGTTTACTGCCGAAAGAACTGCATCTGTCGTACCTTCTCCGCCATCCGCAACTTCTATGCTGTCACAGATGCAGTCCAGAAAAATCTCCCGGGCTGCACATGTGAGTAATTCTGCTGTTTTCGGAGAAGACAGGGTTCCTTTAAAAGAATCTGATGCAAATAAAAATTTCATTGGATGTCCCCTCTCACATGTCATGTCACCTTACTTTAATTTAAACTGTACATACACCGGATCATGGTCTGAGTAAGAATAACCGGTATTGATATTTTCATATTTCAGACATTCAATATTGTCAGAAACAATAAATCCATCCAGTGTAACTGTATATGTCTCGCCCGGAATATATTCCATATCTGCATTACGTGCACTGTCCCACAGGGAAGCACACTCTTCATCACTCAACTGGTCAATACAGAAAGAAAAATGATCCGGAAGTTCTGCTCTCGGGAACGGATATGCCCATGATTCTCTCTCTGCGGAATCGTCCTCAGCAGCCTTCAGATCATGGTTAAAATCACCTCCACAAAGTACATAATTGCCTGCATCGTATTCTTTCTTCATATCTGCCGTAAGCATCTGGATCTGGCCTTCCCGGATCTCGTCACTGTTTCCATAAGCGGACATATGAAGTTCAAAAATCACCAGTTCTTTTCCATTATCGACCGGAACGCGTGAAATACTATAGCAGCGGTCCAGATCAAAAAACTTACTGAAAGAAGTGGATACCGGAAAACTTCTTCTCAGAGAATCCGTCACCGGATATCTGGAAAACAGCGCAAGCCCGGATTTACTGCTTCCATGCGGCTGTGTAAATGGATAAAACAGAAACGCAGAATCATAATTCTGTGCAAATACGCAGTCATAATCTGACATACAGTCTTTCAGAACAGAATATTCATTCACATGATAGCTTCTTGTAGAATCCAGATCTACTTCTTCGATCAATGCAAAATCCGGATCATAGGATGCCACCAGTTCTCCGGCTCCCTGAACTGTCTCAAGAACGCTGTTTTTACTCTTTGCCCAGGAAGACTTCCCGCCATCCATAAAGAAGCTGAAGTCCGGAGTATATGCTCCAAAACCAATGTTGTATGTAAGCGCAGAATACTCTTTGCCTGTTGTAAGCTTCGCATCTGCCTGCTCCGCGTGGGACTCCACCTCAAGCGGCAGATTATCCTCGATTCGATGATAGCTCGCATAAAGATAAATAAGATATGCAAGAAGTGCAATTACAAGAATGCCAATGATGATACCAATGATCTTAAAAAATTTTTTTATCCTTTTCATAGTTTTACCTTTTCCTTTGTATCTCTAAGATAATAGAAAATCCCAGAGCTTATTCCTGCTCCAGAACTTCTATTCTATGCGTTTTTCTTTCGATTCCGTTGAATTACGCTGCTCTTAAAGGCTTTATACATTGCAGGTGATAACTCAGGCGCATCTTCATCCGTCACGATTGGAGAATTCTTCGCATCCATAACTTCCTGCAATTGTTCGCGTGTTGGTTTCTGCCCTTTACTTATAGTAAATGTTTTGATCATAATAAAGCCTCCTTTCAGATTCCGTTGCCAGTCTTGCAGACTTGACGTTTCCTCGTTATCCACAAAAATGTACAGGTAAATATGATTCCTTTTATGATTGATGTTATGGAAAGTGCCCACCAGATTCCACTGAGACCGATCAGACCTCCCAATATAATTGCAAGCGGAATTCTTGCACTGGTAAAAGTGATGCTGATGATACTGCAAAGCCTTGTCCTGCCTAGTCCGGACAAAGCACCGACGGTCGTCAGTTCCACACACATAAAAGCTTCACTGAAACCAATGATCACCAGATATCCAACGGCTGTTGCAACTGCTTTCGGTTCGTGGAAAAAGATATCTGCGATTGCCTGCGGAAAGCAGATAAATACAAAGCTGATCAGCAGTCCCCAGATACCTACTGTCCACAAGGACGCACGATATCCTTTACGGACACGTTCCATCTTTCCTGCACCATAGTTTTGGGCAATAAAGGCATTTAGCGCTGCCGCAAAACCATCCGCCGTATTCCATGAAATAGATTCAATCTGCCCGCCGACTCTCTGCGTGGCAACGGCTTCGGCACCGTAGGCAGATACCATTCGCGTCAGTACCATGGAAATCGCACAGTAAGCCATACCCTGAATTGCAGTCGGAATGCCAATCCTGCAGAGTCCGCCGAGATATTCTTTCGGTATCTTTGCCGTCAGCCGGATTCCTTTTAATACATTTTCTTTCTTTTGTATGATCACACCAAGAATCATAATCGTCATAACAATCGCCTGAGCTGTCACCGTTGCGATTGCAGCACCT
>UMHX01071276.1_pt1 | contig 11579 bp, 10 predicted proteins | sample 1965651 | NCBI WGS metagenome assembly UMHX01 (sample SAMEA4836109, study PRJEB28245) | human gut metagenome | biome: gut microbiome; material: fecal sample | place: Denmark | collected 2008 | reverse complement strand
TTACGGTTATGACAATAACAACAACTGACTGTTTCATCAGTGTCTCGCGGTCTGTCCAGACAATTTTATTGAACTCTGCCTTCAGCCCCTGGAACCAGGATTTCTTAGATTCCTTAGCCTTGGCGGTCTTGCCTGCAGATTTCTCTTTTTCTTGCATAGCCTAACCTCACAATCTAAAGTGACTATTTTGTTTCCTTGTGCATTGTGTGTCTCTGGCAGAACTTACAATATTTCTTGGTTTCCATTCTCTCAGGATGGTTCTTTTTCTCCTTGGTCATATTGTAGTTACGCTGCTTGCACTCTGTACATGCTAATGTAATCCTAACGCGCACAACTTCCACCTCCAGTGTTTTCATTTGCATGGTCTTAAATCCAGCCTCTTCGGTGTATCCGCCACCATTTTTCGGCATAAAAAAAAGACCTAACTTCCATGTCGCTTGTACAGTTTACCACACAGCAGACATATCCGTCAAGTCTTTTGCATATAATTCTTATGTTTTTTTATGGCATTTCTGCCGCCCGCTTCGCCTTATTATCACATTAATTCTTCAGTTCTGTGACAGGCCACCTGATGTCCTTTTTCCATCTGGCGAAGCACTGGAATTTCCTGTTTGCAGAGGTCTGTTGCGTATGGACAGCGGGTATGGAACTTACATCCTGAAGGCGGGTTGTAAGCGCTTGGCACATCCCCCTGCAGAATGATGCGTTGGCGTTTCTTTTTCACATCCGGAAGCGGAATGGCGGAAAGAAGCGCTTTGGTATAGGGATGCATAGGATTGGAATAAAGCTGGGCTTTTTCAGCAACTTCTGCCACACTTCCAAGATACATAACTGCAATGCGGTCACTGATGTGGCGGACCACGCTTAAGTCATGGGAAATAAACAGATAAGTCAGATTTTTCTTCTGCTGCATATTTCTCATCAGGTTCAGCACCTGGGCACGGACCGATACATCCAGAGCGGATACCGCCTCGTCACAGACAACAAATTCCGGATTCAGGATCAGTGCCCTTGCGATTCCGATTCGCTGTCTCTGTCCGCCGGAGAACTCGTGGGGGAAACGGTTCAGGTACTGTTTGTCAAGTCCAACCTCCTGAAGGATCTCTTCCACCATTTCCCTGCGCTCTGCTTTGGTGCCGATCTTATATACCTCAAGAGGCGCACTGATCAGATCGTAAACCGTCATTCTTGGATTCAGGGAGCTGTATGGATCCTGGAAAATGATCTGCAGCTTCCGGCGCATTTCCCACATTTTTTTCTTGTCATAGGTAAGAATGTCTTCCCCGTTATAAAGTACCTGTCCTTCTGTTGCAGGAATCAGGCGGAGAATGGTTCTGCCAAGAGTGGATTTTCCGCAGCCGGACTCTCCTACCAGACCCAGGGTCTCTCCTTTATTTACAGTAAGGCTTACATGGTCTACCGCTTTTACCTGGGCTGGCTGACGGTTCAGAAGACCTTTTTTCCCTGTAAAATATTTGGATAAATTTTTTGTTTCCAACAAAATGTTCGTGTTCTCGCTCATTATTTCTCACCCTCGTATCTGAAGCAGCTTACCAGAGAATTCTCTGCGTGGTAAACGCCAGGTTTTTCTGTCATGCAGCGCGGATTTCCATAAGGACATCTGGGAGCAAATCTGCAGCCGGACGGCATGGCATCCGGTGCAGGCACGGTACCCTCGATGGTATTCAGCATTTCCACATCCTCGTCAAGTCTTGGAATGGAATTCAGAAGTCCCTGTGTGTAGGGATGCTTCGGTCTTTCAAAAATATCCTCAATGCTGCCGTATTCCACAGCCTTGCCTGCATAAAGCACAAGCACATCATCCGCAGTCTCTGCAACGACGCCCATATCGTGGGTGATGAGCATGATCGCGGTTCCCATTTTTTCCCGGAGCTCGCACATCAGCTCCAGGATCTGTGCCTGGATGGTTACGTCCAGCGCTGTGGTGGGCTCGTCCGCGATCAGAAGGCGCGGCTCGCAGGAAACAGCCATGGCGATCATGACTCTCTGGCGCATACCTCCGGAAAGCTGATGGGGATATTCCTTCATTCGTTTCTCCGGTGCTGCGATTCCAACACGTTTCAGAACATCCACAGCCCTTGTCCAGGCTTCCTTTTTATTGCAGTTCTGGTGAAGCATGATCGGCTCCATCAGCTGATTTCCAATGGTCAGGGTAGGATTCAGGGCAGTCATAGGATCCTGGAAGATCATTGCAATATCATTTCCCCGGATCTTACACATCTCCTTCTCCGGAAGCCCTACCAGTTCCTTTCCGTCCAGCTTAATGCTGCCGCCGGAAATTCGGGCGTTGCTGCCAAGAAGCTGAAGAATGGACATGGAGGTAACGCTTTTGCCGCAGCCGGATTCTCCTACGATTCCAAGGATTCTGCCTTTTTCTATGGAAAAGCTTACGCCGTCAACGGCTGTATTAACGCCTTTTTTGGTTTGAAACTGTACCTGTAAATTCTCTACGGAAAGCAAAGATGCCATAGTTGTACTCCTTTTTTCTTATTACTGTAAGTGAACCATCACTTTTCTGTTCCTGAAATCCGCCAGATATGAGAATCACCTTTTCAGCCGCCACATTCTCACGCCTGGCGGGTTTCAGGAACATAAGCCATAAAGGCTTATGTCCTTTTCCCCTGTTTCTTATTCTTTATCCCACTCCCAGGAAGACCAGTTCAGTCCGTTGAAATCTGCAACATTCAGGTTCTTCATGCTCTTATTGTAGGCAGTGAGAAAATTTTTTGTATATAAGTATCCCATGGCTGCTTTTTCCACAACCTTTTCCTGATACTCATCAAAGTACGGTTTTCTTGTTTCAAAAGTAAGCTCAGCATTTCCCTTGTCGATAAGATCTGAAAGCTCTGTGTCCTGAAGCTGGCAGAAGTTGCAGGAGCTTCCCGGATAGATCATCTCACGGCTTTCACTTGGATCCAGAGTTCCGCCGGAACCGATAATTCCAAGATCATGCTCGCCGTCTAACATGCGACTCATCAGTGTTGCAAAGTCCATCTGCTCAATCTGTACCTGCACACCTACGTTTGCGAAATCCTGTACGATCAGGGCTGCACATCTCTCTGTGATGCTGCTTCCGGAGGAAATGAAGAATTTCAGTGTCTGTCCTGCCGGGAAACCAGCCTCTGCAAGCATTTCTTTTGCTTTTTCAGGATCGTACTGAACCTGTACTTTATCATTATAATATGGGCTTACCGGAGCGATCGGAGTCATGATCGGAGTTCCCTCACCCATAAGAAGACCATTTACCAGTACATCACGGTTAATTGCCATATTCAGTGCCTGACGAACTTCCTGAGTCAGATATTCCTTCTGAGTATTGAAGATCAAGGTAGAATATGAAGTGGTAGGAATAGACTCTGTTACCAGATTATCCTGGGATTTGGCTGTTTCCCAGTCATCTGTCAGTACGGAACCAAATCCAATCATGTCAAGCTCACCGTTCATAAGACCGGAAAGAACGTTTGCAGACGGTACCACACGGATAATAAGACGATCAATATTCGGAGCTCCAAGATAATAATTTTCATTCTTTGTAAACTCCATACGCTCGCCGTTAATCTCACTGTCATAGATAAATGGACCGGAGCCAACCGGGTTTGCCCAAAGATCAGGAGCATTGATCTCTTCTGCTGTTTTACCCTCAAACACATGCTTCGGAATGATGAAAACAGTGTCTATATCCTGAAGGAAGGTATCCGGGTACATAGCCTCTTTTAATTTGAAGGTTACTTCGTATTCGCTATCTGCAGTTACTTCAATAGAATCCTCGGAAAGCTCTGCACCGGACTCATCTACACCTGCAATATATTCCAGATGATAACGGCTCTTTGCCTCTACAGAAGGATCTGAATACATCTGATAGCTAAATACAACATCCTCTGCTGTTACAGGCTCGCCATCAGACCATACTGCATCCTCATGAAGCTTGAAGGTTACTGCATCACTGGCATCATTTACTGTCCATGACTGGGCAAGACGTCCCTCGATGGTGCCGTCTGCGTTTGTCTGTGTCAGACGGTCATAAATCTGGTCACAAATAAAACGGGTGTAATTGCTGGTGGTGTTCAGCGGCATCATGGTATCCCATGCCTGATCCATTGCTGCAGTTACCACTTTTTCTTCTGTCTCAGCTGCTGCCGGAACGGCATAAGCTGCAACCATGCTTCCAGCAAGAAGAAGAGCTGCCGCTTTTTTCATGTTGAGTTTCATATGTTTCCTCCTTTTTTCCTTCAGTCAGGGCTTCTGCCGCTGTCCGCATTGCGTTCAGCAACTGTTTTTCCCCGGCATATGTATTATAAAAGTCTCTGCCAGAGCATGTTTGAAAAAGGCTTTCTGCAAGATGTGCGTCACAATTTGTGGGAGATTTTACCCGGATGAGGGCGTCGTAGCGTGCTACGACAACCGAATTCGGGTGAAATATACCGCAAAGTAGGGCGTGCAGATTGCAGGAATGATTTTTTAAACAGGCTCTAATGTGCCATAAGCCCATGACAGCTTACTTTTATTTCATAAGGTGTGTAAACTATATTACAGCTTGATCTTCGGGTCCAGGGCATCGCGGATACCGTCACCCAGGAAGTTAATGCTCAGTACTGTGATCAGAAGGGCAAGTCCCGGCGGGAGCCAGATCCATAACTTCTGGGAAAGCACAGTGATGGACTGTGCGTCATAGAGCATATTTCCCCAGCTTGCTCCCGGCGGCTGCACGCCCATTCCCAGGAAGCTTAAGGATGATTCGGAAAGGATGGCGCTTGCCATCTGGAATGTGATCGCGATCAGAATCGGGGCAAAGGAGTTTGGAAGAACATACTTTGTCACGATTTTGAAATTAGAAGTTCCAATTGCTCTTGCAGATTCCACGTATTCTTTTTCCGATACAGAAAGTACATTGGCATAGATCAGTCTGGCAAACTGTGTCCATCCCAGAACACCAATTACGCAGGTTACAGACCACACAGATGGTCCCAGAACTGCAACCAGTACCAGGATCAATACAATTGACGGGAAAGACATGAAAATATCTGCAATTCGCATAATAATTGCTTCTGCCTTTCCTCTCGCATAACCAGCCACCAGTCCAAGGGGAACGCCGATGGCACAGCTGATCAGCGTGGAAACAAAACCAACCAGCAGAGAGGTTCTTCCGCCATACATCAGACGGGCAAAAACATCTCGGCCAATAGCATCTGTTCCCAGAATATGTGCCCCGCTTGGTGCCGCGGAAAAGGCGGTATAGTCAGATGTGTAGGGATCCAGGTTCAGGATAATGGGGAGAAAAACCACCATCAAAATCTCCAGAATGAGAACCACCAGACCTGCCATAGCCATTTTATGTTCTTTCAGTTTATCAAGTACCTCGGAAAGATAGCTTACATTTTCGTTTTTCTGTTTTTTCATTTCTTTTCTTCTATCCTCCCTTATTTATAGCTGATTCGCGGATCCAGGATGCCGTACGCCACATCAGTAAGAATGTTTGCGATCAGAACTGCCGCCGCAATCATAACGGTAACACCCATAATAACCGGATAATCTCTTCCGTTGATGGCAGTTACCATAAGGGAACCGATTCCTGGCCAGCCGAAAACCTGCTCCGTTACGACTGCTCCTCCTACAATAGAAGGAATGGACATGCCTACTACTGTAACAACCGGAGTGAGGGCGTTTTTCAGGGCGTGCTTCATGATTACCTTCCATTTTCCAAGACCTTTGGACTTGGCGGTACGGATGTAATCGTCCTGCATAACCTCAAGCATACTGCTTCGCATATGTCTTACCCAGCCTCCGATCTGCTGGAAGGAAAGCACCAGGCATGGCAGGATCATATGCTTCATCAGATCTCCAAAGGTACGTGCTCCGCTGGAACTGTACATTCCGCCAGATGGCAGAATCTGGAATACAATAGCAAACAGGTAAATAAATACCAGGCCAACAAAGAAGTTGGGCGTTGCCATCATCAGCATGGAAAGTCCGCCGGAGAAATAATCTCTTTTTGAGTTCGGCTTGGATGCCGCAAAAATTCCAAGAGGAATCGATACCACCAGAGAAAGCAGAATAGAGCTTGCAGCCAGGATTGCAGTGGCTGGAAGTCTCTCCAGGATCATTGTGGCAACCGGCCTTTGTGTACTGTAGGAAAATCCAAGATTTCCTGTAAGCAGCTGTTTCAGCCATGTAAAATACTGAACGATCACCGGCTGATCCAGTCCCAGTGCCACACGTTTACGCTCCAGCTCTGCGGGAGTGATTCCCGGGTCTGCCAGAAGCGCATCCAACGGAGAACCTGGTGCAAGGTTCAGAATGAAATACGCCAGTATGGTGATTCCGAAAAAAGTGGGAATGGCGATCAGTATTCTTTTTAATATGTATTTCAATCTCATAATGCTTTCATCTCATCTCCTTTTCCAACCATGATCCGGATGATTTCCTTGTCCGTCTCGCACATTCCTTCTTTTGCAAGCTGACCTACATTCCGGATGGTATTTTCTACGCCGTGGGTGACGATTCCGTCCCCGCCATAAAACTGCTGTCCCTGTATGTACATTTCATAGCCCATGATTCCGGCATCCACAGCTGCGGAAATCTTGGCTGCACAGGATGCCTTGGCTCCGTCGCAGATGATTCCGGAAACGATTGCCAGGGAATTGACGATGGTGTGGGCGATAACTTCATAGTCCCCGCCGTAAAGATAAGCAATTCCGGCACCGCTTCCGCAGCCTGCACTTACCGCACCGCAGTAAGCGGAAAGGGTTCCAATTCCGGTTTTCAGGTGAATGGTCACAAGATTGGACAGCACCAGGGCACGGAGCATTTTGTCATGGGAAACCTGCAGTTCCTTTGCAAATTCAATAACCGGAATGCTGGCGGTCATTCCCTGATTGCCGCTTCCCGAATTGATCACTACCGGAAGCTCGCAGCCATTCATTCGGGCATCTGAGCCTGCTGCCGCCTTGGCTCTGGCGCGGATCTTGATGTTATCGCCGTAGGTGTGCAGAAGCACTTTTCCGATATTGGCACCGTAATTGCCGCGCAGGCCTTCCTCGGAAATGGCCATGTTGTAGCGGATCTGGCGTTCCAGAACTTCCCGCACATCTTCCACATCTACTGTGTTGGCGAAATCAATGATGTCTTCTATATTTAATACAGAATGATCCGTTTTAGTTTCTTTCTCTTCTGAACAGACGTCTTTTGTGAAAATGGGCTGTCCGTTTTTCTCTACAAGAATAATGTTGGTGTGATTGTCTATGATCCGCACGCGGGCATTTCCGTTCCTGCCGGAAACGGTCACATCAATTTCAAACACATGCCCGGAGGATGCTGGCGTGATTTTCAGCTTTACCTGATCCATGTACGTCTTGATTTCTTCTTTCTGTGCTGGTGTTACCCCGGCGATTACTTCCAGAAGAGCCTGCGCGTCTCCTGCGATCACACCTGCACACAGTGCAGCTGCGATTCCGCGCATTCCGCCTGTGTTTGGAACGATTACGCTTTTTACGTTCTTGATAATGTTCCCGCTTACCTGGATGTCCATCTCATCGGGCAAACAGCCAAGAGTTTCTCTTGCCACTGCTCCTGCGTAGGCGATGGCGATTGGTTCCGTGCAGCCCATTGCGGGAATCAGTTCTTCTTCCAGGATTTTTACATAATCCTGATATTTTTCATCACTTTTCAGCAATGTTTTGTCCTCTCTTTCAAACGGCAATGGTAATACTTTATCACATCATTGTTTTAAAATCAATTAAAAATAGTCATATCCGCCATGAATATCTACGATGCTGCCGTTCATGTATCCATTTTTCAAAATTTCGTATGCCATATCTGCTACTTCGGAGATTTCGCCGAAGCGGTGGAGAGCAATTTTGCGGTTGATCCGCTCATAGCTTTCCGGGGTGCGGTTTTTGTGCCAGCTGGTTTCAATGAAGCCGGGGGCGATGGCGTTTACGCGGATCTGCTTGGGTTCCAGTTCTTTGACCAGGGATTTGGTAAGAAAATGGATGGCGGATTTGGTTACTCCGTAGACCAGAGAGGAGGAGTAAGCCTGCTGTCCGGCGTAGGAGCCTGTGAACAGGATACTGCCGCCTTCTCTTATGATGGGGCGGAGTTCTTTTACCAGAAATACAGGGACGGACAGGTTGGTGTTTACGATTTTGCTCCATTCTTCGAAGGTGTAGTCTTCGTATTTGGCATAGGTGCTGATGCCCACGTTATTTACCAGCCAGTCTACGTGGTCGGTTTCTTTTTTGATCCGGGTGACAAAGTTCATCATCTGATCATAGGAGGACATGTCGGCCTGGATCAGACGGAGTTTCTTCTGGTCAGCTTCGGACTGGGCATGGAGAAATTCTTCGGCTTGTTTCTGATTGTGCCCGAAGCTTACGTATAGAATATCATCGGCTCCCGAATTGGCCAGGATCTTCTCCGCGATCCCCCTGCCAATTCCGGATGTGCCGCCGGTGATTATGGTGACTTTACTCATGAAAGCGTGTCCTTTCTTTAAAGACTCATCAGTCTGTTATAAATCTCCTTTGGAATGTATGGCTGCTGGTTGTGGATGGGCTCCCCAAGGCAGGTTTTTGGGTAGGCGTAGGTTCCAGGCTCCAGAAGGATTTCAAGAAGGCGTGGGGCAATTGTGCTGCAGAAGAAACCGGCAGCATTATCCTTCACTGCTTCTGCTTCCATACAGGTACTGGTCAGACCGTATGCTCTGGCTACTTCTGCAAAGTTACAGGAAGAGAATCCGGTTCCTTCTGCAGTGTCTGCATATACCTGCTCAAAGTAGTCACGCTGCAGGTGGCGGATCATTCCAAGAGCGTGGTTGTTCATTACGATCATGGTAATAGGAAGATTCTCACGCTTCACCCATTCTAATTCCTGAATATTCATCTGGAATGCACCGTCTCCACAGATGCAGGCTACTGGCTTTCCAGTGGCGTAATGGGCGCCGATGGCTGCAGGAAGGGCATAGCCCATGGCACCATGTCCGCCGGAGAAAAGAAGCTTCTGGTTCTTCTGGTTGTGGAAGGACTGATAGCTCCATACCATGTGCTGTCCCACGTCAATTGCTACTGCGGAAGTGTCTGCAAGCAGATCACTTAAATCTGCGATCATACGGTTGGGATAACGTTCCGGAATTGCGTCGTCCACAGCTCTTAAAGAACTGCGGATGTCTGTACACACAGAAAGCCATTCTGTGAAATCAAGGTGTGCCAGATTCCAACTATGAATTTCTGCCTCACCAGTTCTGTTTATTGAAACGCCTGTTTCATTTCCTGTCCAACCAGCTAACATATGAATCACATCTGCTGCGTCCACGCAGAATTTCAGTTCGTTCGTTCCGTTTTCGTGAATGTTTCTCCGCAGATTATAAGAGTCAATATCCGCACGAATAATCTTCGCGCCTTTTGCAAACTCATGCACCTTGGTGCCAATCTGGCGGGTGCAGAGGGAAATGCCAAGACAGATCAGAAGGTCACTTTTGGCATTGGCGATCATGTTGGCGTAGCGGTGGCCGTAAGCGCCGCCGATACAGCCGAAGTTCAGCGGATCGTCCCAGGATAGTGCGGACATTTCCAGCACGCTTGTGATTACCGGGATCTTCCACTGGCGGGCAAGGGCAAACAGTTCTTCGCGAACTGCCTTGTCGCTGACGCCGTGGCCCAGCATGATTACCGGGCGCTTCGCTTCCTGAAGGGCACTGCGGATGGCAGCTGCGCATTCCTTCACATCAGCAGATACATTAAATAACGCAGTCTCTGCAATTCCGGAATTTTCGATTTTCGCCCCAGATTCCTTTGATCCTATTTTTTCTGAGCGCATATCCATCTGGCCCAGCTCTTCCATCTCTAATTTTTCCGAATTCACATCACCCAGGTTTATATTTTCCAGGCTCATCTCATAAACCGGGTTCTTCACATCCCCGCGCTGAATGTTCATGGGAAGGTCAATCAGTACGGGTCCCTTTCGTCCTGTATTCGCAATATGCCATGCTTTGTTCAGTTCTTTTACAATATCTTCATCCTCACGGATCTGCACTGCATATTTGGTCACAGGTCTGGTCATGGCCACAATGTCGATTTCCTGGAATCCCTGCTGCCTCAGCCCGGGGATTCCGGAGTATTCATAGGTGTTCAGCTGTCCGGTAAGAAAAATCACCGGAAGGGAATCAAAATATGCGTCTGCAATTCCAGAAATCAGATTCACTGCACCAGGTCCGCTGGTGGCATAAGCGCAGGCACATTTTTCTCCTGCCTGGGCATATCCGCAGGCAGCAAAAGAAGCGCCCTGCTCATTGTAGCTGGAATGACTTCTGGTATTGGGATTTTTCTCAATGGAATCTACCAGATGGGCGATCATGGTTCCCTGATATCCGAAGAAATCATGAATCCCTTTTCTCTGAAGAAATTCCACAATATAATCTGTTACTTTCATTTGGTCTGCCTTTCTTTATTTCCAGTATTTTTCCACTTTCTTTTTCAGCTTCACATTTCCGGTTTTCTCCAGCACATCCACAAAAATATGCTGCAGTTCCTCGTCCGGAACAAAAACCTCATCCGTTTCCATGCTCTTCACCGTTGCCTCTGTATACCGGGCAAACATCTTCTCAAGAGCCGGATAGTCTTTATTCTTATATAAATTAATGATACAATCTTTGTTTTCCAGGTATTCTTTCTCAAGAGCGATCTTGGACGCGCAGAATTTCACATAATCCCAGCTGCGGTCCAGATAGCTTTCTTTTCTGTTTTCCTGCTCCGCGGTCTGCGGCACCGTTTTTTCCAGGTGATTCTCCTTTGCAATCTTCAGATACTGACTATTTCCAGCTAATTCCTTTACAAGCAGCTGCAGCTCCTCTGTGCTGCCATATCTGCCCAGCCAGCGATCCAGATATTCGGAAGCATCCAGAACCTTTGCGTATGCCGCAGCCCGTTTGCTGCCTTCCAGAAGATCTGCGAAAAAGATCCGGTAAAGCTCAATGTTCACATAACCTTTTCCGCCGCAGTCCACTGCTTTCTTATAATTGTCAAAGGCCGCATCTGTCTGGCCCTGTTTTCTTTTGATATCACCGATCAGCTTATATACCTGGGCACGTTTCTCCTTGCGGATCTGGCAGTCCTTGGCTTTCTCCGCCAGCCACTCCATATCACCAGTCTCTTTGGTAAAAATAAGATCTGTGCGAATCTGCGCTAGTTCTTTGGGATAGCCCAGACGCTCCCATGCTCTGGTCAGGGCAGCTCTGTAACGTTCCTTGCCCTTCTCCGCGCCAGACGCACCCCTTCCATCCTTCTGAATCTGTTCCATAATTTTCTCAGCCACGGCTTCCATCTCTGTATAGGTCTTCGCCGTGCTGACGCGAACCAGGTCATAGCACTCCTGAATCCGCAGATTTCCCGGCAAAAGCCTGCCCCAAAGCTCAATCAGCCTCTTTGCCCCGTCTTTTTGTCCGGCGTCCAGAAGCATCTGACAGGTATTGACGGTTTCCTTACAGTATGGTGTCAGGAACTGGTCCAGTTCATGCAGAACCACCTGATTGTCCGTGTGCTCACGGGCATCTGCGAAAATTTCCAGCG
>UMHX01042934.1_pt1 | contig 11629 bp, 10 predicted proteins | sample 1965651 | NCBI WGS metagenome assembly UMHX01 (sample SAMEA4836109, study PRJEB28245) | human gut metagenome | biome: gut microbiome; material: fecal sample | place: Denmark | collected 2008 | reverse complement strand
AAAAATATTATAGGTGAATATATGGATAAATGTGATTGGATAAATAGTATATACAAATATTTTATAATTTTAGATAGAATAAATAAGCAATTTAAGTTCCTAATAAGAACTATGAAATATGAAGAAATTGAAGAACACTTTTTTTATCTTTCTACAGAATTATTAAGATTGATTCCTTTTACAGAAAATAAAAAAGATAATAGTATATTTTTAAATTTAAAAGATGGCATTTGCTTATTAAAAGAGCATATTAATTTTATAGAAAGTGATTTGAAAAAAATATTACAAGAAAACACTAAGACTTTGCTTAAAATAAAAAAGATTAGAAATAAATATGAACATGAGCCACATAATGTAAATGGTGCTTTTTCAACAGGGCATTCATCTTTTAGTGCCATGGGATTTTATTGCAGAAACGAGCTAGTTTCTATAGATACAATGGAATTAACTTATATTATTTATGACTTAAATAAATTATTTGATAAAATAGAAAAAAAGATTAATATAATTGAATTTGAAAATAAGGATGAGTTAAATCAATTTAATAAGATGTATATAGAAAAAATAAAAAGGATACAAATAATAAATTATAATAAAGCCTATACGAGGATTCCTAGGCAATATTATTCATACCAGTAAAATTACTGGTATTTTTTTGTTAAATTTCTGTGTAATTATTGAGAAAAAAGTCGTTTTGTGATATAAAATATAATAGAAAAATTATATAAAAACAAGGAGAGATGTTATATGATAAAACAAGTTCATCCATACAAAATATCACAGATTTTTGAAATTGAAAGTAAAACAATATATAAAATTCCAAAATATCAAAGAGAATATACTTGGGGAGTGAATGAATGGAATCAACTATTTGATGATATTATAAGTAATGAAGAAGGATACTTTCTAGGATCTTACATATGTGTAAGTACAAGAACAATGGGGACTCCTGAATTAGAACTTATTGATGGTCAACAAAGATTTACAACAATCTCTATTTTGTTAGCAACTATTTATTCAAAATTAAATAAGAATCGAGATAAGCTAGATGAAGATGAGCTTTCTACATTGATAAATATAAAGAAAGAATTAACTTATAATGTGGAAAAAGGTATATATAAGCCAAAACTACTTTTACAAGTGCAAAATTCTAATTTAGATGATTATTTAAGTTTACTTTATGAGAATGAAATTATTTCAGATAAAATAAAGAAACCTAATAATGCAGGAAATAGAAGAATTTATAAAGCATTTAAATATTTTAATAAATGCATAGATGAATATATAAATGAGAATTTACATGAAAATAATAATGAAATATCATTATTATTAGATTTAAAAGATAAATTTAATGAAGCTATCATAGTAGGAATTGAAGTGGATTCTCACAAAGACGCATATATGTTATTTGAGTCTTTGAATAATAGAGGAATACCTCTTTCAGCAGTCGACTTGATAAAAAATACACTTATTTCATCGTCTGAAAGTACTAATAAATCAGATGAATGTTATGAAGAATGGAAAACAGCACTTGGATATTTAACGGATGAGTATAGTACACAAGAAAGATTTTTTAGACAATATTATAATGCATTTAGAGAAGAACTAAACCAGCCATTTATAGGAGATAATCCAACAAAGAAATATCCATTAGCTTATTTGGCAACGAGAACAACTTTACTAGATATATATGAAAAATTGATTAAAAATGATTTTAATACTTTTTTAGAGAACTTAGTAAAAGAAGCTAAAATTTATTCAATTATAATAAATAATTCTGATGAAGATAGAATATACAAAGATAAACTATTAGATTTAGAGAGGATACAAGGAGCACCTTCATATATTTTGCTATTATACATATTAACAGAACAAAAAAGATTAAATATATCTGATGAACAAATATTATACTTAGTCAAACTATTAATTACATTTTTTGTAAGAAGAAATATAACAGATATACCTAATACTAGAAATCTTAACAAAATTTTTATGGATATAATAGAAAATATTAAAAAAATGCAAGGAGAAGAAGTATGTACATACATAAAGAATAATTTGAGAGAAGTTTCAGCAAGTGATGAATTATTTGAGCAAAAATTAAGAGGAAATTTATATGATGAAAATCCAGAGGCAACAAGATTTATTCTTTGCTCTATTGAAGCTTTGCATCAAACAAAAGAAATTTATACAGACTTATGGAGTAGAGATAATAGTAATAAATATATTTGGACAATTGAGCATATATTCCCTGAAGGTCAAAATATTCCTCAAGCATGGGTTGATATGATTGCTAATGGAGATAAAAATAAAGCAAATGAATATCTTCAAAATTATGTTCATACCTTAGGAAATTTAACTATTACTGGATACAATCAAAATTTAAGCAATATGTCTTTCATAGACAAAAGAGATAGAGTTAATAAAGAAGGAAAAAATATTGGCTATAAAAATGGCTTATTCTTAAATGAAGATGTTGTAAATGAAGATAATTGGACTATTGATAAAATAGAAAAACGAACTGAAAAAATGATTAATATTTTAATGAATTTATATAAAATGTAATATGGGGGAAAATATGAGTACAAATTTATCTAAAATAAAAAGAGATAAAATGTTAGAAACAATAAGTAAAATAAAAGAAAATATAGAAGATGATGAAACATTAAAAAATTTGTCTCTAATTGAATATGAATTAACAAAGAAAAAATATGGACTTGTATGGGAAGAGCACGAAGAAAGAGTTGATGAAGAACTAAAAACTCAAATACCTATATTTGAAGAAATTAAAGAAAAAGAAATTGTATCTAATGAAAATGAAAAATTTAATTTTCTTCTTGAAGGAGATAATTTACATAGCTTATATTTGTTAGAGAAGACACATAAAGGGAAAATTGATTTGATATATATTGATCCACCATATAACACAAAAAACAAAGATTTTGTGTATAGTGATAAAATGATTGGAGAAGATGATTCATATAGACACTCAAAATGGTTATCTTTTATGGCAGAAAGATTAAATATTGCGAGAAAATTACTTGTTGATGAGGGTGTTATTTTTATTCAAATTGATGATAATGAGTTAGCACAACTTAAATTATTATGCGATGAAGTATTTGGAGAAGAAAATTTTTTAAATATTATTTCTGTAAATATGAAAAATATAGCAGGAGCATCAGGTGGAGGAGAAGATAAAAGATTTAAGAAAAATTGTGAGTATATTTTGATTTATGCTAAAAATTATAGTTTATTACCAATCTTTAATGGAGCTTATGAAATGACAGAAATGTCAGAACTCATACAGAAATATATAAATGAAGGCATTAGCTGGAAATATACATCAGTCTTGTTAGATGAAGGAAGTAAAGAATATATTAATTCTACAACTGATGGAGAGGGTAATGAAATAAAAATCTATAAAAGAAAAAATGTTGTAATAAAATCTATAAAACAAGTTGCAACAGAACAAGGTATAACAGAGCAAGAGGCATACAAAAAATATGGAAGAAGAATTTTTAGAACAACAAATGCTCAAAGTTCAATTAGAACAAGAGTAATACAAGCTAAAAAAGATTTTGATATTGATGATAAGATAATATCTATTGAATATATACCTAGAACAGGAAAAAATAAAGGAAAATTATATGAACAATTTTATAAAGACGACAATTGTAATTTATTTGTTTGGCTAAAAGATACAACAGAAGAAGTAGATGGACTTTTATATAAAAAAGATTTGCAAGGAACTTATTGGAATTTTACAGCAGGAACAAAGAATTTAACCAAAGAAGGAAATGTTGTTTTTGCCAATGGAAAGAAACCAGTAGATTTAATAAAAAGAATAATAAGTTTATATCCCAAAAAAGATATAACTGTTTTAGACTTTTTTGCTGGTAGTGGAACTACAGGTCATGCAGTTATTTCACAAAACAATGAAGATAAAGGAAAAAGAAGCTTTATATTGTGCACGAATAATGAGAATAATATTTGTCAAAAAATAACATATAAAAGATTACATAATGTTATAAAGGGATATGCAAATGATAAAGGAAAAGAATATGTTGGTATTCCAGCAAATTTAAAATATTATAAAACAGCATTTATTCCAAGATTAAATAATGATGAAGAGAATATACAAGAGAATCTATTGGCAAATATTAAAAGTTTAATACAATTGGAAAATGGAATAAGTATAGATGATAAAAAAATAATGGTAATATTAAATGAAGAAGATATTGACAGATTTAGTGAAAACGAAGAAGCAATAAAAGAGTGTGAAAAACTATACATTTCATCAGATATTTTACTTACTGCTAAACAAGTGAAGATTTTTAAAGACAACAATATAGATGTTTTTGTTATTCCTGAATATTATTTCGATGAAGAAATTAAGGAGGTGCAATGAGATTATGCAAGGAATTGAATTAAAAGAATTTCAAATAAATTGTGTCAATAAATTATTAGATGCGACAACAGTTGGAAATAAAAAAGAAATATTAGTACAAGCACCTACTGGAAGTGGAAAAACAATAATATTATTAGATTATATACAAGAATATATTGAAGAAAATAAAAATACAATATTTGTTTGGCTTACACCAGGTAAGGGAGATCTAGAAGAACAAAGTCGTGATAAAATGACTAAATATCTTCCAAGCATGAACTCGAAGAACATTAATGATATTCTTTTAAGTGGATTTGAAGCAGGAGATACTGCATTTATAAATTGGGAAACTATTACTAAAAAAGGAAATACAGCATTAAAGGAAGCTGAAAGAAAAAATCTTTTTGAAAGAATTGATGAGGCATATAACAGAGGATATAATTTTATTGTAATTGTTGATGAAGAACATTTAAACAAGACAGTAAAAGCAGAGGCAATAATTGATTATTTAAAACCAAATTACATAGTTAGAGTTTCAGCAACAACAAAGAAAAATAAAGAGGCAGAATTTATACAAATTGATGAACTTGATGTAATAAATGAAGGTCTTATAACAAGGGCTTTATATATAAATGAAAATGTTGGAAATAATATAAAATTAGAGAATGAACATGAATATTTACTAGATTTAGCATTAGAAAAACAAAAAGCAATTAGAAAAGAGTATAAAAATAATAGTATTAGTGTAAATCCTTTGATTATAATACAAGTTCCAAGTAAATCAGATGAATTAATTGAACAAATTGAAACATTATTAGACAATAAAGGATATTCATATAAAAATAAAGCAGTTGCAATATGGTTAGCAGATAGAAAAGAAAATATCGAAAATATATCTGAAAATGATGCTGAACCAATAATTCTAATAATGAAACAAGCTATCTCAACAGGTTGGGATTGTCCAAGAGCAAAAATACTTGTTAAATTAAGAGATAATATGAGTGAAGATTTTGAAACTCAAACTATTGGTAGAATTAGAAGAATGCCACAAGCTCATCATTATGATAATGTTTTATTGGATAATTGCTATTTATATACTTTTGATGAAAAATATGAAGAAACAATAAAGCAAGAATTGGGAAATAATGCACAAGATGTAAAAATTGTATTTTTAAAAGATGAATATAAAAAATTTACTTTAACAAAACAAGTTAAAAATAATGATTTTGATGGATTTGATGATAGAGAAACATTTAGAATAATACAAAATTATTTTATAAAAAAATACAATTTGACTTCAAATAAAACGAATAACAGAACTATTTTAGAATCTGAAGGATATATATTTGGAGATACAATAGAAAACACTATAGTCCAAGACAAAATAATAAAAATAGATTCTGATGAAATATCTAATGCAAATACCATAAAGGTTAAATCAACAGTAAATACAAGTAAAAACGGTATTGATTTAAGACATTCGATAGGTGCTATTAGTTCTAAAATAGGAATGAAATACGATAAAACAAGAGTTGTACTTGAAAGAATGTTTTTGAAGAGAAAATTGTTTACAAAGAAGTTTATAAATTTATCTTTAGTTGAGTTTTATGCTTTCGTAATAAATAATGAAGATAAATTAAAATATGACTTCTTAGAGGCAGTATCACAAGAGTCAAGACAGGTTGCTCTTAAAGCAGAATCAATCAAGGAAGTTCCTTTTAAAATTCCTGAAATGGATATCATAAAATATGATCCTAATATGAAGGATACAATTATTTATGAAAAAAATGTATATAAAGATTATCCTAATAGTACAAAAAAATCTCGTAGTGAGAGAATGTTTGAAAAGTACTGTAATGACTCTGATAAAGTAAAGTGGTTTTACAAAAATGGAGAACATTCAATAGATTATTTTTCTATAATATATGTTGATGCGGTAGGTAAAAAGTGGGCATTTTACCCTGATTATATTTTACAAGATTATAAAGGCAATACTTGGATTGTTGAAACAAAAGGTGGCGAAACTGCTGAAGGAGAATCAAAAAATATCGATATAAAAGTAGAAAACAAGTTTGCAGTTTTAAAAAGTTATGCTGAAAAGTATAATTTGAAGTGGGGATTTGTTAGAGACTATGATAAGAATGATTCTTTGTATTTGTGTAATACAGAATATACTGAAGATATGTCAGAAGATAATTGGAGGATCTTAGATGAAATATTATAATAAATAGGGAGTTGGAATGAAAATAGAGATTAAAACACCTTGTGATCAAGATGGATATGCACTATTGCAATGTCATTTTTGTGGAGAATATTTTAAATTAAAAGGAGAAGATGTAAATTCTAAAGAAATATATGAAATTTGGTGCCCATATTGTGGATTAGTTTGTAATAGTTATTCCACAAAGGAAACCAATGAAATTGCAATGAAAATAGCAACTAATTATATGATGGAAGAAATATACAATAATTTTAAAAATTTGGAAAAGCAAACAAAAAATAACAATGGATTTTCTTTTAAAGTAGGAAAAAAACCAAAAGAGATTTTTGTCAAACCAATACAGGTAAAAATAGATAATCTAGAAAAACAAAATTATAGATGCTGTAAAAAAGATGTGAAAATTAATCCATTATTTAAAAATATAGGAAGTTATTGTCCTTTTTGTGGAGGAAGATATGAATAATAGTTTTAACAAAAAAGAGTTGAAAAATATAAGTAGAAAATTTAGAACTGTTTCTAGTAGAATATTGAATTGTGATTTTGAAGATTTTGATAATAATCTAAAAAGACTTATTTCGTTTATTGATGGCGAAGAAGTTATCAAGGATTATATAGACAATTGTATAGAGATTGGAAAAATTTTTAATATAGAAGAAGAAGTGAAAGAAGTTTCATCAAATTATGGACAGGTAATTTTTGACTCATATTTGGAAGAAAAAGAAGAAGTTTCTTATATATATCAAATTTTGAAATATATTACTGATCATAATATAAACTGCAGAGCCTATATTATGGGATATGCACATTCTAATAAGTATCAGGATATGGTTGAAGGATTTGGAGAAAGATTTTTGTTACCGTTTATAAATTATATAGATGGGTATTTTGAAAGGATTTTTACTGAAATGGGATTTGATGAAAATAATAATTATAATATTACTATAAATGGAGGACAAGTTAATATTTCGAAAGATAATTCTATATTAAATGCAGTACAAAATAGTAATAATGAAAGTATCTGTAAATTAATAGATGAATTAAAAAAAATATTAGATAGTAATAATGTAGAACAAGATATAAAAGAAGAAATAATTGACAATGCAGAGGGAATTCAGGAAGAATTAATGCGTGATGTCCCTAGAAAAGGAAGATTAAAATCATTTGCTGAAGGATTGAGAAAAAGTGCAAAATTAGTTCCTGAGATAGTAGGATTGGCGGCTAACATAGCAACAATAATTTCATTTTTGCAACCATTTATTTAATATAAAACTCAGAAAGAAGGCTAGACCTTCTTTTTTTTTCACTCAAAATACTATACAAAAACAAAAAAATAAAATTTTATACAATAAATTACACCTTTTCGCATAATTCGACAAACTTTGCAAAAAAATTGTGATAGAATCCATAAAACAAAAGAAAAAATCCCTAAACTACCAAAGAATGAAAAATAATAAGGAGTTGGGGAAAAAATGGATATATCACAAAATAAACTGAAAAATATAAATAAATATACTAAGCACACAATTAACATTTTATAAGTTATTTGTGTGCTTTTTCAATTATTTTAATATCCAATAAAACACTACACTAATTTAGAAAAATGATCTAAGGAAAAATGAAAAAGAAGAGATATATGTTAGTGTAGTTTTGAGCATTATTACATAAATCTCATCCTACACAAAGAGGAGTGTAGGTTATTTGGACAAATGTGTATTAATAATGTTAAAAAAACAAAATAGAGAGGTTGAATTTATCTGTAAAGATAGATTTGACCTCTTTTTGTTTTCATATAGATTGGTTAAATGTCGATCTCCACCTCACATTCAATTCAAAAACGAATTGAATGGAGGAAAGAAGAATGAAAAAACATTCTAAAATTAAGCGAGAAGTCATAGATACATATATCGTTTTTAGTAATAGCGATGAAAGTAAAAATATTATTGTATTTAAAGATGAAAATGGAAAGTCAAGAGCAATTAGAGCAAATGAAAAATTAAGAGACGAATATAAGAAAAGAAAAAGTGAAGAAAACTCACAAAATATTAAATTTAGTAGGTATATAGAACATTCAGAACTAACAGATATTTCATTAAATAAGAGAGCTACAAATAGAGAAATTAGTTTAGAAGAACAAGTTATTTCAAATTTAGAATCAGAAAGAATAATAAAAGAAATTTGGAAATTACCTATACCACAAAATAGGCGAGTTTATATGTATATAGTAGATGAATTTTCATATACAAAAATAGCAAAAATAGAAAATCGTTCTATTCCTACAGTAAAAGAGAGCGTAGACAGAGGATTAGAAAACTTAAGAAAAAAATTAAAAAAATTTATAAGTAGCCCTAAAAAATGATGTGCTAACTGAAAAAACAAGTGAGAGGAGTTAATCTTTCTTGCTTGTTTTCTTTTGGAAAACGGATAGCACATTGACAAGTAAATATATTAGTTATAAGACTTTAACTAATATAAGGAGCTCCAAGAAGGCGAATGTTATTAAAAATAAATAGCGACTACAATGAGGGAAAAAGCGAACGATGGTAAGTTTGTGTTGGCGAAGATCTATATTAGTAATAATGATACTTCGGCTCAGCTTAATTTATATTGAGGAGTTGCTCGGTTGGATAACGGAGAGGTTTAGATACCTATGTGAAAGATACCAATTTCACTTGTAACTAATTAAAAAAGTTTATAAGTGAAAGGATTTGATTAAAATGAAATTAAATAATGTAAAAACAGTAACAAAGAAACAGGCTAAGGCTTATGCAGTTATAGCATTAGATATATTAGGAAATACACCAAACGATATTGATGTAAAAATGCTTGATTCAGAAATTGATGTTGCAATGAAATTATATAGTCCACGAGAAGCTACAGAAAAAGCAGAAAAAATTAAAGCGAAAGGTGGATTAGTGAAATGGATGAAAAAATAGGTATAAATATAAAAGAAGCATCAGAAATATTGGGAATTAGTAAGCAATTAATGACCGAATTAACAAAACTTAAAGATTTTCCTTGTATTAAATTTGAAAGAAGAATTGTAATAAACAAACCACAGATGGTTGAATGGTTTAATAAAAATTCAGGAAGAATCATTGTGTAGGGTTTGGACTTACGAAGATAAGGATTTATAATATTGGTAGTATATTTTACTTCTTAATATTATGAATCCTATTTTTATGGAGGAAATAATATGGGAAGAAGAGCAAAAAATGATAATACAAGGAGAGTAAAAGGAGAAGGCACAATAAGAAAAAAAGGTAATGGATATGAAGGGAGGATTACAGTTGAGGTAAATGGTGTAAGAAAACAAGTTTCAGTCTATGATAAAAGCCAACGAGTAGTTGTAGAAAAAATGCAAGAGCTCAGGAAGAAGAGAGATGACAATTACTATATTGAAAATAAAAATATAACTTTGGAAGAATGGCTAAAAGAATGGATGAAAGTTTATAAAAAGCCATATATATCACCTAGAACTTATCAGGGTTATGTTGAAAAATCTAAAACAATATTAGAACATTTAGGAAATATGCAATTACAAAAAATAGAATTATATCATTTACAGAAATTTATTAGTGATTTACAAAATGAAGGTAAATCACCTAAATCTTTAAGACATTATTATAGTATTTTAAAAATGTGTTTTGATGATGCAATTATGTGTAGGCATATATCACTAAATCCAACAAGAAATTTAAAATTGCCATCAATGAGAAGAAAAGAATTAAATATAATGACAAAAGAAGAACAGCTTGTATTTGAAGGATTTATGAAAAAATATAGAATGGGAACAGCTTATATAGTATTAGTTAATACTGGACTTAGAGCAGGAGAACTAAGTGGACTGACATGGAAAGATGTTGATTTTGAAAACAAAGCTCTATATGTAAGAAGAGGTATGCAAAAAATAACAACTTATGATGATGATTTTAATAAAGTAAAAAGAGAAAGAAAAGTTACAGATGTAAAAACAGAAAATAGTTATAGAGTTGTACCAATGCTAGATAAAGTAGTAAGAATTCTACAAGAATACAAGAAAAAAGTACAAGCAGAGCAAGAAGAACTTGCTGAATTAGGAGAAGGATTTAAAGATGATGATTTTATATTTAAAACGAAATATAATCATCCAATAACATCTGAATACTTAAGAAAAACTTGTCAAGGAATATGTAAAAGTAACAATTTTAGAAAAGTAGGAATACATGAATTAAGACATACTTTTGCAACAAGATCTATTGAAGCAGGAATTGATTTAAGAGTATTACAAGAAATATTAGGTCATGCTAGTTATAGCACTACAGCAGATATATATGTTCATATTTTAGGACAAGTTAAACTATCCCAAATGAATAGATTAGAAGATTATTTAACTGATATAAATATGAACTAAATGGAACTTTAAAATGACATAAAGGGAAAATAAAGGGAAAGTCTAAAAAATAAATTTCCAAAAGACTGGAAATAAATGCTTTCTTTAAAAAAACTTTCTGTCCTCATAACCCGAAGGTCGTAAGTTTTTACTTTACCTACAAACCCACTGAAAAATCTCTGTTAAAGCAACTTATAGAGACCTTTATTACTAAAAAGTAATTGTGTACTGTTAAAAAACATAAAAATAAAATTTCATAAAGTTTGGAGAAAGCATATTAAAATAGTGTAATTTAATAAAATGATATTTATTATGAAATAGAAATAAAAACGAGTTTTAATAAATTAATTTCTAAAAGCATAATAACTAGTTAATTGCAATAAAATATGATATACTATTTAAAAATAAAATAGAAATGATAAACATCAAAAATACAACCATCCCGTGACCATCCAACTTATATTATCATAGATTTAATGATATAAAATATAAAAAAACATCAAAAAATCTGGAGGAAAAAATAAAATATTATGAATAATATATATTTATCAAAGTCAAGATATTGCAAGGCAAGGCAATGTAAAAAAATAATATGGTTAAAAAAATATAAACCAGAATATGCAATTCAAAAAGCGAGAGATATAGTATTAGA
>UMHX01042223.1_pt1 | contig 11766 bp, 9 predicted proteins | sample 1965651 | NCBI WGS metagenome assembly UMHX01 (sample SAMEA4836109, study PRJEB28245) | human gut metagenome | biome: gut microbiome; material: fecal sample | place: Denmark | collected 2008 | reverse complement strand
GCAACCTGCTCAGCCGCACGGTCGCCATGTGCGAGAAGTACTTTGGCGGCACTGTGCACAATGTGCCCGGCACCGAGGCCATCGACACTGAGCTGGAGACCATGATCAACGAGCTGACCGGCAAGGTCACCGCCGACATGGACAAGCTGACCATCCCGCAGGCTCTGGTGGAGATCTTTGCAGTCATCCAGCGCGCCAACAAGTACATCGACGAAACGGCTCCCTGGGCACTGGCCAAGGACGAAGCCAACAAGACCCGTCTGGAGAGCGTGCTGTACCACCTGTGCGAGGCTCTGCGCGTGAGCGGCATCCTGCTGAATGCTTACCTGCCCTCCACCGCACCCAAGATGATGGATCAGCTGGGTCTGGACGCCTCCGCGCTGGATCTGAGCAAGACCGTTTACGGCGCACAGGAGGCCTACACCGTGCACAAGGGCGATGCCCTGTTCCCCCGCATCGACGTGGCCAAGGAGATCGCCCACCTGAAGGAAGAGGACGAGAAGCGCAAGGCTGCTGCCGAGGCCGCCAACAAGGCAAAGGCCGAGGCCGAGAAGAAGGCCGCTGCCCCCGCCGAGGAGAACGGTGTGGACTTCACCCACGAGGAAGAGATCGACTTTGACACCTTCTGCAAAGTGGAGCTGCGCGTGGCCGAAGTGCGTGCCTGCGAGAACCTGAAGGAGAGCAAGAAGCTGCTGCACCTGACCGTGTTTGACGGCGAGCGCGAGCGCTGCATCCTGTCCGGCATCGCCAAGTGGTTCAAGCCGGAGGACCTGATCGGCAAGAAGATCGGCATCGTGTGCAACCTGGCACCCCGCCCGATGATGAAGGGCAAATACGTCAGCGAGGGCATGATCTTTGCTGCCGACACCGCCGACGGCGGCTGCTCCATCGCTTTCTACGGCGACGACACCCCGGTCGGCAGCCGCATCCACTAAGCCATGGAGAAAACGACGCTTTCCCGTGCGGAAAAGCTGGACCGGATCTTCGGCACGCCGGTATATGCCGTGCTGCTGGCCATCTTCTGCAATGTGCTGTGGGGTTCGGCGTTCCCCTTTATCAAGCTGGGCTACCGCCTGTTTTCCATTGATTCCGGCAACACCGCCTCCATCCTCTGCTTTGCAGGGGTGCGGTTCATGCTGGGCAGCTTTTTGGTGCTGCTGGGCAGTGTCCTGCTGCAAAACCGCCTGCCCAAACTCCCCCGCGGCAAGGTGGCGGCCGAGTGCTGCGCCCTGGGCCTGTGGCAGACCACCTTCCAGTATGCCTTTTACTACATAGCGGTGGCTGCCCTCACCGGCGCATTCGGCGGCATTCTGAACAGCACCCAGAGCTTTCTGGGCGTCATCTTTGCCCACTTCCTCTACGGCAATGCCGACCGCATGACCCCTGCCAAGCTGCTGGGCTGTGTGCTGGGTTTTGCCGGAGTGCTCATCGGCACCCTAGGCAACCACGGCGGCGGCAGCAGCTGGGGCATCTTCTGCATGCTGCTGGCCACGCTCATCTTTACCCTGTCCGGCCCCTGGAACAAGGCCGTGACCAAAAAGGCCGACAGCTTTGCGGTCTGCTTTATCAACCTGTTTGTGGGCGGCGCAGCCCTGTTTGTGCTGGGCACTGCGCTGGGCGGACATCTGGGCAGTGTGAACCCGCTGGGCATCCTGGTGCTGCTGTATCTGGCCTTCATCTGCGGAGCCGGCTATGTGCTGTGGGCCCTGCTGATGAAAAACAACCCCGTCAGCCGCATTGCCATCTTCGGCTTTGTGAACCTTGTAGTCAACGTGCTGCTGAGTGCTGTGCTCAACGGCGAGCCCCTGTTCCGCTGGCAGTATCTGGCGGCGCTGGTGTTCGTGTGTGTGGGCATCTGGCTGGTGAACAAGGCACCCGCCCAAAAGGAGAAGGTATGACCGGCCCGATTTTTGACACCCATGCTCATTACAGCGCCCACGCCTTTGACGCCGACCGCTTTGCCCTGCTGGACAGTCTGCCCGCAAAGGGCGTGGTAGGCGTGTGCGAGCAGGCCACCCACTCCGGGGATGCCCCCCGGGTGCTGGAGCTGGCCCACCGCTACCCCTGGGTGGTGGCGGCCATTGGCATCCATCCGGAAAGCCTGCTGCCTGCCGCCGACTGCGGCGAAGATGGCCCTGCCCCCACGGTGTCGGTATACGGCGGCGATTGGGCGGCCGAGATGCGCGCCCTTGCCCCCTGCTACGAGGACCCCAAGGTGGTGGCCGTGGGCGAATGCGGGCTGGACTACCATTGGCCCGTGCCCAAGGACGCCCAGCTGGCCCTGTTTGAAGCCGAGATCCGTCTGGCGCTGGAACTGGACAAGCCCATTATCGTGCACGACCGGCAGGCCCACGCGGATGTCTATGCCCTGCTGAAAAAATACCGGCCCAAGGGCATCGTCCACTGCTATTCCGGCAGTGCGGATGACGCCGTGTGGCTGGCACAGCAGGGTCTGTACATTGGCTTTGGCGGTGCCTGCACCTTCCAGGGAGCCAAGCGAGCGGCAAAAGCCATTGCCGCCCTGCCGCTGGAAGCCATCGTGCTGGAGACGGACTGCCCCTATATGGCCCCGGAGCCGGTGCGCGGCACCCGCTGCGACAGCAGCCTCATCCGCTATGTGGGCGAGTACATCGCCCAGCTGAAGGGCATTTCTGCAGAGGAAGTGTTCCGCACCACGGCCGAGAACGCCCGCCAGGTGTACGGCCTGTAATATTTCCCCGCAAGATACAGGGTCTGTGCCCTGTTTCTGGATAAATCAAGCTTTAGAATCCATACTGTTATAAGGAGATTTCTATCATGAAAGCACGCATTCCCAAACACCGCGAGTTCATCATCAACTTCCCCGACAGCATCGACAACGCCAAGGCCAACGAGGGCTGGGCAAAGCTGCAGCAGATCGTGGAGGACTACAAGAAGGCCCACAACGGCGCTTCCGTCTACGCCCCCACCTTCATCGAGGACTGCGAGCCTGAGGTCAAGAAGCTGCAGGAAGAGTACGGCTTCGAGTACACCGTCGAGTACGTTCAGTAATTTTTGACTAAAAAGCTCCCCTCTGTGCAATGCACGGAGGGGAGCTTTTTTGCGTTGTTTTGGAAAGACCGTCTTTTACTGTTCCACCTTGCTCAGCAGGATGCGGTCGTTGTCCAGCGTCTTGCCGGCGTTCTCGCGGAACTTTTCCAGCAGGTCGTCCACGGTCATCCGGCTGCGCTCTTCGCCCTGCACGTCGAACACAACGCGGCCCGCATCCATCATCAGGGTGCGGTTGCCCAGTTCCAGCGCCTGATGCATGTTGTGAGTGACCATCAGGCAGGTGATCTTCTTTTCGGCCACGATGTTCCGGGTCAGCTCCAGCACCTTTTCCGCCGTGGCGGGGTCCAGAGCGGCGGTGTGCTCGTCCAGCAGCAGCAATTTGGGGGTGACCAGCGTAGCCATGAGCAACGTCAGCGCCTGCCGCTGGCCGCCGGACAGCAGGCCCACCGGCTGTTTCATGCGGTCCTCCAGGCCCATGTCCAGCAGAGAGAGCTTCTCGCGGAACAGTTCTTTATCCTTGCGGGAGATGCGAGAGAAAATGGCGTGGGGCGCGGTGCCTGCACGCAGGTAGGCCAGCGCAAGGTTTTCCTCAATGGTCATGTTGGGGGCTGTGCCTTTGAGGGGATCCTGGAACAGGTGGCCGATGACCTTGCTGCGCTGGTGCTCCGGCTCAAAGGTGATGTCCTGCCCGCCCAGCACGATGCTGCCCTCGTCGGCGATGAACCCGCCGGTGATGGCATTGAACAGGGTGGACTTTCCCGCGCCGTTGGAACCCACGATGGTGGCAAAGTCCCCGGCTTCCATGTGCAGGCTCACTCCGTTCAGAGCCACCTTTTCGTTCACAGTACCGGGGTTGAAGGTCTTATGCAGGTCGTTCAGCTGCAGCATTTCCATCTTACTTTCCCTCCTTTGCGGTCACAGCGCGGCGGGTGCGGGCGTCATGCTTGCGCTTTTCAAAAGCAAAATGCTCCCGGATGGCCGGCATCGAGATGGCCACGGCCACGATGATGGCCGACACCAGCTTCATGGCAGCGGCCGGCACATTGAAGCGCAGGGCCACAGCCACGATAAAGCGGTACAGGCAGCTGCCGAACACCACGCCCAGAATGCGGCGCAGCATGGTGCGCTTGCCCACAAGGGTCTCGCCGATGATCAGGGAGGCCAACGCAATGGTGACCATGCCGGTGCCCACGTTGATGTCACAGCTCTTCTGGTACTGGGCCAGCAGACCGCCGGACAGCGCACACAGCGCACCGGACACGCACAGGCCCACAGTAATAGTAAAGGCCGGGTTGATGCTGGAGGCCCGCACCATGGCGGTGTTGTCACCGGTGGCCCGGATGGACAGGCCCAGCCGGGTGCCCAGGAAGCCCAGCATGGCGGCGCAGGCCAGGGCGATGATCACCCCCACCAGCACCAGCTTGTACCAGCTGCCCAGAAAGCCCAGCGACTTTTTGGCCAGCGAGAAGATGGTCTCGGTCTTGACCAGCGACATGGTGGAGGAAAAGCCCATGGCCGCCAGATTGATGGTGTACAGGCCGGTGTTGACGATGATACCGGCCATGATGCTTTCCACACCAAGGCGGGTCTGTAAAAACGCAGTGATAAAGCCGGAGCACACGCCCGCCGCCATGGCCGCCGCAAGGGCCAGAATGGGGTGGCCGGTCAGTGCTACCTGACAGGCCACCGCACAGCCCAGGGTAAAGCAGCCGTCGGTGGACAGGTCTGCGATGTTCAGGATGGAATAGCTCAGAAACAGTGCCAGCGCCACCAGAGCGTAGATACAGCCAAGCTCCAGCGCGGTCTGGATGACGTTGAGCGAAAAGATACTCGCCAGCATGTGTGTGCTCCTTTGAAATGTAATGATAAAGCAAACCCTCTCAGGCCGCTTCGCGTCCAGCTCTCCCGATGGGCGAGCTTTTTTGTGCTGATTTTCAACCTTTCCTTTACCTGCCAAAAGCTCCCCCTTTCGGGAGAGCTGGCAAAACCGTCAGGTTTTGACGGAGAGGGTTTCCTCCGATTGAGGTTCAGGAGAAGTTCTCCGCCGTGGTCACTTCCACGATCTCGGTGCAATAGGGTTTGAAGGCTTCCTTCAGGGCGTCCAGCTTGTCACCCTCAAAGCCCAGGGCGGCGGCGGTCTCGGTGTTGATGGTCACAATGCCGTTGTCAAAGGTCTGGTAGGGCATTTCGGCGGCACTCTTGCCATCGCACAGGATCTCGGCCACCATGTCGGCGGTGGCCTCGCCCAGCTGGACGTAATCCACGCCGTAACCCACGAAGGCACCGTTCAGGGCAAAGCTGTCGGCACCGGTGAAGTGCATCACGCCGGCCTCAGTGAAGGTCTCGTAGATGGACAGCTCAGCAGTCATGATGGTGTTGTCGGTGGGGGTGAACACGGCCTTGACCCCGGCAGCCACCAGGGCTTCGGCAGCCATCTGCACCTCGGCGGTGGTGGTGCCGTTCTTTTCAATGTACTGGATGCCCTTTTCGTCGCAGAAAGCCTTGGCATCGGCGATGGCCTGCGTTGAGGCATCCTGACTCAGGTCATACAGCAGACCGATGGTATCAATGCCGGGGTTTGCCGCCACGATCAGGTTCATGATGGCGTCGGTGTTCAGGGCATCGGAGGTGCCGGTCATGTTCTCACCGCCGTCAAAGCCTGCAGCAGCGGGGTCGGTGACGGCGGAGTACACCACCGGGATCTCGGTATCTTCCACAGCGGCCAGCATGGTGGCGGCGGTGGGGGTGGCCACAGCCACGATCACGTCCACGCCATCGGCCACCAGGTCGGCGCCGATCTGGTTCAGGTTGCTTTGGTCGGCCTGCGCGTTGGCGTAGTAATCAGCGTAGTCAAAGGTGACGCCCTTTTCCTTGCCCAGCTCGTCCAGACGGCTCTCCACGGACGCCACGATCTGGTTGAGGGAAGCATGATCCACATAGTTGACGATGCCCACCTTGAAGTTCTCACCGGCCACGGCGCTGGAAGCGGCCTCGGAGGAAGCGGCTGCACCGGATGCGGTGCCGGCGGTGGAAGACGCTGCGCCGCCGCAGCCGGTCAGAGCCAGCGCGGAAACGGCGGAAGCGGCCATAGCGGCCTTCAGGAAGCTGCGGCGGGAGATCATGTTCATGGTTTTCATAGTGGTTAACTCCTTTCCCGGAGCGGGCGGCATAAAAAAGACCCGCTCCCTTTGCGGGACGGGTCTTTCCAAAATAAAAACGACCCTGTCCCTGTGTGTTATCCACAAGGACAGGATCGGTAAAATACGATTCTGCGGTGCCACCTTGCTTGCCCTGCTGTCAACGCAGAGCCTCTCACGGAGAGCCAACACTCCCCTGCCCTGTAACGGAGGCTTCCGTCCCAAGCTACTGAGGAACATTCCCGTTTGCCCGGCCCTCGGCGGCCCACGAAACTCTGCCCCGCTCTCGCCCGTTTTCACTGTCCGGGCTCACTGCAGATGCGCTGTGCAAGTTCTCTTCCGCCTCATCGGTTTGATTGCATTATACACTTTATCCGCGTAAAGTCAAGAGGCAATGCAAAAATTTTTTTGCAGGTTTTGGGCAAAGTCACACTTTGCTCTTTTTGCGCTTGCGCCACACAAAGTATGCCGTGTACACCAGCCACACCGGCAGTGCGGCCAGCGTCACCGTGCGGCTCAGGGCAAGGCCGTCGGCCTGATACACAAAGTCGATGTTGCTGGTGCCCGCCGGGCACAGCACCGCCATCATACCGTCATCCACCCGCAGGATGTCCGCCTGCTCCCCGTTGACGTAAGCGGCAAAGCCGTCATCGTAGGGCACCGAGAAGAACACGAGGTTTGCCTTGTCCTGTGTGATCTCGGCATGGAAACCGGCATTGTTCATCTCAAACACGCTGCACGCCTGGGCGCGGCGGTCGGCACAGTCCTGCACATAGGCGTCGTAGGTCAGCTCGCTCTGCTTTTCGGTGGGCAGCTCGGCGAGGTATTTGCCGTAAACGGCAGCGTCCTCATCACTGAGCACCATTGCCCGCATCAGCAGGTTGGCACGGGAGTTCTTGTTCACCTGCCCATAGGTCTCCTCGGTCACATAGTAATCGTAGGTAAAGCCCATGGGAACGTAATTTTTATTCTTGTACAGCACAAAACCGTCCAGCTCGTCATAATAGGCCCAGCCGTCGTCGGCCTGGCTCTCAAAATCCGCCTGCTGTTCCGGCGTGGTGATGAGATATTCCACACTCAGCAGGCCCCGCAGGGCATAGTCGGAGAGTTCCGGCTCACTGCGCACATCCCGCTTGACGCCCAGGGCCGGGTAAAAACTGAGGATGCTGGGGGCCGCCGTGCTGCCGAAATATTGCAGGCAGCTCTTGTCCAGCCACATGCCGATGTTGTCGTGGATCTTGTAGGTGTCCACGCGGTAATCGCCTTCCGGCAGATCCTCCTTCAGCAGCAGGGCGTTGTTGTCCTGCTCCACAAGATCGCTGTCGGTGTACCATTGGCCGAACTTGCCGATGCCGATGTGCACCATACTGAACACGCAGGCAAAGGCCACTACCGCCACCGTCATGCGCTGGGCAAAGCGGCTGTCTGCCCGCCATTTCTGGCAGATCAGACGGTAGAGCAGCAATCCGCCCAGGCCAAAGCCCAGCACCACGAAATACTGGCCGGGGTTCTTGAGCACACCCAGAGACCAGGTGCCGGTGTCGTTGTCCAGCACGGGCACCAGTGCAAAGGCCAGCGTAGCCAGCATGATCCAGCCAAGGCCCCGGGCCGGGGTGTCCAGATCGGTGTTGTGATCTTCCAGCGCATTCACGGTCATCGCCGCGAGGATGAGCACCGGCATATAGTACCAGCGGGCATAGTAGCTGGAGTTGAGAGCATAGAATGCGCTGTTCAGGATGGGCACCAGCGCGCACACGGCGCATACCGCCACAATGCGCTTTTTGCTGTCGCCGCGGCGGGCGCGCCAGTAAGCCAGCGCACCTGCCAGACTGCACAGGGGCAGGTAGGCGGACATGCTGGTCCACTTGATGACGCCCTCCGACCAGATGGAGGTCAGGTAGGGGGAATCCGGCGGCATCACCCAGCTGAGCAGGATGGCCAGATACTGCTGCACCTTGCCGTAGGTCAGAAAGCCCCATCCGGACGCAAGGTCGATGGTGCGCGGGTTCTGCAGCAAGCTCAGCACCGCCGGGACCAGCAGCAGGCAGCCCATGGCCACACCCAGCAGGCTTTCAAACGCCAGCTGCACAAACTGCTTCACGGTCAGGCGGTAGTCGCCGGTGGTGAGCTTGCACACAAAGTAGATGGCCAGGAACACCACCTGCCCGGCAAAGAAGAAGTAGTTGTTGAGCAGGTTCACCGCCACCCAGAAGGCAAACAGCCCGTGGCGCTTGTTGTACATGGCCTCGTCCAGCGCCCACAGCAGGTACGGGAACAGTGCCACCACATCCACAAAGTGGTTGAAGAACACGTTGTACACCGCAAAGCCGGACAGTGCATACAGGCAGGCACCCAGCACGGCGTAATCCCAGTTTTTGACGTAGCGCTTCAGGTACAGGTACGCACCGCCGCCCGCCACGCCGAACTTGAGCACCAGCAGTGGCACCATCAGGTAGGGCAGCCACCGCTGCGGGAACAGCATGGAGAACCAGAAGAAGGGCGAGCCGTACAGGTAGAAGGAGTAGGCATTCATGGCACCGCTGCCCAGGTCCGTTGCCCAGGAGAAGGTGTTGCGGGGTGCCCCGGCAAAGGTGCTGTCCGGGTAGCCTGCCCCTTTCAGGAAACCGTTCATATAGCGGTAAAAGCTGATCTGCTGGCTGTTGAAGTCGCCTGCATAGTGGAAAAATCCGCCGTCCATGATGTAGAACGGCAGGAAAAAAACGGCTGCGGTGAGCGCACACAGCACCACCGCCCGCCAGAACCGATCCTTTTGCTGCCCGGGCAGCCGCAGCTGCCGGGACATTCCGAATTGTTCCATGGGACCCTCTTTCTCCGCCGATGGGCGGAAGCTGCTTTTTTATCAGTATACCACGCAGGTCGGCCCGAAAAAAGGACGTTTCTTCACCGCTGCCCCTTGACAAGCGCCTGCCGGGCAGGTATGGTGGAGAAAACACATCCAAGGAGGGTTCCCCGCCATGCTGTATCCGTTCAATGCCCTGCTGGCACGCATGAAGTATATCACCCGCTGGAGCCTGATGCACTCCACCCGGGCCGAGTCGCTCAGTGAGCACACCTGCGACACTGCCCTGCTGGCCCATACCCTGTGCCTGATCGCGCGGCGGTACACCGGCACCCCCTGCCGCCCCAAAACGGTGGCGGTAGCGGCGCTGTACCACGATGCCCCGGAGATCATCACCGGGGACCTGCCCACGCCGGTCAAGTACCACAGCGTCACCCTGCGCGACGCCTACAAGGCCATGGAGCGGGAAAGCGTGGCCAGCATGACGGCCATGCTGCCGGACGAGCTGGCCGAAGAGGTCGCGCCCTTCCTCACCGGAGAGCTGCTCACGGCAGAGGAAACCAAGCTGCTCAAGGCTGCCGACCGGCTGAGTGCCCTGGTCAAGTGCCTGGAAGAGCAGCGCAGCGGCAACCACGAGTTTGACGCGGCACTGGCCCAGCAGAAAGCCGCGCTGGAAGCCATGCACTGCCCGGAGGCCGACTGGTTCATGGCCCACTGCCTGCCCTGCTACACCCAGAATCTGGATGAGCTGACCCGGCAGGACGGATGATATTTTTTACGGGAACGGCACTTCCCGCACGTCGTCGGGGTCCAGGCCAGCCTTGCGCTGTTCTTCAAAGACAGCGTCGATCAGCTCGTCCAGATCTTCCAGATGGGTCAGGGTGCAGCAGTAGCGCCGCAGGGCGGCAGCGCCTTTCAACCCCTTCATATAGTGCATGGTCTGGGCACGGGCCTGCGGCATGGCCACAAATTCCCCCTTCTGCTCCACCATCTCTTCCACCTGACGGCGCAGGGCATTCATGCGGGACTGCAGGTTGGGGGCCTTGGGTTCCGGGGTGCCCTCGATGGCGGCATTCACCCGCTCAAACAGCCACGGGTCGCCCAGCGCAGCACGGGCGATCATCACGCCGTCGCAGCCGGTCTGCTGCATCATGGCCACGGCATCCTCGGCCGAATGGATGTCGCCGTTGCCCAGCACCGGCACATGGACTGCCTGCTTTACCCGGGCAATGATCTCTGGGTCGATGCCCGGGGTGTACATCTGCTCACGGGTGCGGGCGTGTACCGCAATGAGGGCGGCACCTGCCTGCTCGCAGGCCTTTGCGCACTCCACGGCGGTCACATGGTCGGCGTCCCAGCCCTTGCGCATCTTGACCGTGACCGGGCGGCTGGTGTGGGCCACCACCTGCTCCACGATGCGGCCGCAGCGGTCCGGATCCAGCATCAGCTTGCTGCCTGCACCGCCGGAGACGATCTTCGGGGCCGGGCAGCCCATGTTGATATCCACAAAGTCAAAGTCGTATTGCTGGATGGCGGCGGTAGCCTCTCCCATGATCTCCGGCACCTCGCCAAAGATCTGCACCCCGTAGGGTGCCCCATTGGGTTCTGCCTTCAGCAGGCTGACGGTCTTGTGGTCCCTGTACACCAGTGCCCGGCTGGACACCATTTCGCTGACCGTAAAGCCTGCGCCGTGCTGCGCCATCAGGCGGCGGCAGGGCGCATCGGTAAAGCCCGCCATTGGTCCGAATACTGCCCGATGGGGCAGAACGATGTTTCCGATTTTCAAAGGTTCCATTGGTGTTCCTCGATTGTTCTGAATGACCAGAGAGAAAACGATTTTGAATTGCCTCCGCTGCGCTCTGGCAATCACAGCGGAATTTTGTTTTTATAAGAGCAATTCCGGGCAGCCTGCGGGCTGCCCGGAATTGCATTTTCACAAAAAAGGCTGCAACCGTAAAATGCAGGTTTCACGCAAAGCCGTTTCTGTCTGCTTATGCACCGGCCATCTGTCCGGTGTTTTACATCTTCTCCGGCACAGTGATCTTGAACATGGTCAGCACGTTGAAGATGACGTTCTTCACGCCGATGCACAGAGCCAGACGGGCCTGCTGCACGGCAGAGTCTGCGCCCTGAATGCGGCAGCTGCCGTAGAAGCGGTGGAAGGCGCTGGCCAGATCAATGACAAAGCGGTTGATGCGGCTGGGGTCGTACTTCTCGGCTGCCATGACGATCTCCTGCGGGAAGGCTGCCAGCATGCGGATCAGGTCCATCTCGGAGGGCTCGGTGAGCAGGGTAGCGTCCACCTGCTCGGCACCGGCAAACTGCACGCCCTCGCTCTCCATCTTCTTCAGGATGGAGCAGATGCGGGCATGGGCATACTGCACATAGTACACCGGGTTGTCGTTGTCGGTCTTGACGGCCTGATCCAGGTCGAAGTCGATGCCGCTGCCGGCGTCGTGCATGTTGAACAGGAAGCGTGCACTGTCGATGGGCACCTCTTCCAGCAGGTCGGTCAGGGTGATGGCGTTGCCGGTACGCTTGGACATGCGCACGGGCTGGCCGTCCCGCATCAGGTTGACCATCTGCATCAGGACAACATCGAGGTCGTTGCCGTTCAGGCCGATGGCATCCATCGCACCCTTCATGCGGGCCACATGGCCGTGGTGATCGGCACCCCACACGTCGATGGCCTTGGCAAAGCCGCGGGTGGCCAGCTTGTTGTAGTGGTAAGCGATATCGGCAGCAAAGTAGGTGGGGATGCCGTTGGCACGGACGAGCACCTCGTCCTTGGCTTCCTCT
>UMHX01046660.1_pt1 | contig 11803 bp, 11 predicted proteins | sample 1965651 | NCBI WGS metagenome assembly UMHX01 (sample SAMEA4836109, study PRJEB28245) | human gut metagenome | biome: gut microbiome; material: fecal sample | place: Denmark | collected 2008 | reverse complement strand
GGGGGGGGGGGGGTAAAATATGGAAAAACGGGGAGACCCGGAATCATGGAGGAGTTGCAATGAAGATGGCAAAAAAATTAGTCGCTGTTCTGCTGGCCGGTGTGCTGGCACTGTCCGTTCTGACGGCTTGTTCTGGTAGTGCAGGGCCGCTGACGAAGGATACTGTCACAGACTATATCCTCGACCTCTACACGGCGGCGGGTTATCAGGCAACAGAGGAGCGGTCAATGGAGACTGCGGCACAGGCTGTACTGGCTTATGTGAACTCTCAGATTGGCAAGAGCAAATATAACGGCATGGCACTTCGAGAGGCATTCTCGGCTATTATCGAGAATGCGGACGAAAATACTCGGAAAGGGTGGATGAGCAGCGTCACGCTGAAGGATGGTTATTCATACTATGTCAGCTGTGCTTCGTTGGAAGAGACATATCGGACTGACCTATTCAATCAGGGAAAGACGGCGTTAGTCGCTGGTGTGCTGGCAAGTGATGAGTCCAAGAGTGAGATTTGTTGCTATGTCCGGGCGAAAGAACCGGAAAAATGGCCGAACGATGACGGCGTCTGCGTCATTGAGGGCACCATCAACGGCAAGAAGTGTATGGTAGCCATGTTCCGGGAAGCCAGCACAGAAACGTCCCATGGACTTGATAAGGATATTAGAAAATGGGGATAATCCCGGCAGCGATGCTTCTTCCGAAGTGACCACAAAATAACCCCCAAAACCCCAGCAGAGCCTCGGGCCATCGGCCCGAGGCTCTGCCTTTTTCATTTCACGCTTTCTCCATCCGGAGCAGATAATAGAGCACCTCCACGAGGATGTTCGGCGAGAGGAGAGATGCTGCGTGGCTGCCCTCGATGAGCCGCTGTTCGCGGTTGGAGGCGGTCATCACATAATCGGACAGATGGGCCAGCGGGCTGTGGCTGTCGCAGGTGATGAGCAGCACCGGCGCACCCCTCACCTTGGCGGCAGAGATCACCTCTTCCAGCCCGGCATCCCGCCCGGAGGTGGAGAACGCCATGAGGAGGTCCTTCGGGGTCAGCGTCTGCGCAAAAGCCAGCGTCTTTTCGTGGAGGGCGCTGGCGACGCACCGCTTGTCCAGATGACTGAACCGGATGGATGCATCCAGCGCCACCGGAAGGCTTCTGCCCTCAGACACCACCTCGATGACCTCGCAGCTGCGCAGCAGCGAGAGCACCCGCCGCAGCTGCCGGGTGTCGATGGCCTGAATGGTGGCCCGCAGCTCCTCTTCCCGGTTGGCCTGAATGTCCAGCAGGGCCTGACGCAGCTCGTCCTGCCCTTCCTCCCGGGTACGCCGGGCAGTCTCCTGCTGCTCCATGGCATCCCGCGCCAGCGCCAGCTGGAATTTGCGGTAGTTCCCGAAGCCCAGCTTGTGGCACAGCCGGGTGATGGTGGCCTCGGACGAACTGCTCAGACGGGCCAGCTCGGCCGACGTACACATGGACGCCCGCTTTACATCTGCAAGAATGCAGTCCGCAATACGCCGCTCGGCGCTGTAAAGCTGGATGCCGGAACAGAGCAGAGTTACTACGCTTCCGGGGGCTTCGCACATAAGTGATCCCTCCTTGCATTATGCGCAAGATACAATTCCGCCTAGACTTCTTTCTAAGATTGTAGCAGTTCTGACCAAGAAAATCAATTCAATTTCCAATAAAATTTTTATATGGCGGAGATGGACTTTTTATGACCGCTTTTGTATTCCATACGGTTTTGTTGAAAACGGACGCAAAAACGCCCCTCCGCAGGGGGCGGAGGGGCGTCGGGAAACAAATATTCAGCGCAGCTTAGTGCAGAATGGCAGCTCAGCAGCCTTCCTTCTCGGCCAGCTTGCGGCCCATCAGCACGCCCATGACGGAGGCCATCATCAGGCCGCGGGTCCAGCCGGAGGAGTCGCCGAGGCAGTGCAGGCCCTTGATGTTGGTGTCGAGGTCTGCGTCCATCTTGACCTTGTTGGAGTAGAACTTCAGCTCGGGGCTGTACAGCAGGGTCTCGTTGGCGGCAAAGCCGGGCACGACCATGTCCAACATCTTGATGAACTCGATGATATTGGTCATGGCGCGGTAGGGCATGGCGGCGGTAATGTCGCCTGCCACGGCATCCTTCAGGGTGGGCTTGACGTTGGACTGGGCCAGCTCCTTCTGCCATGTCCGCTTGCCGTCGAGGATGTCGCCGTAGCGCTGGACCATGATGTGGCCTGCGCCCAGCATATTGGTCAGTTCGCCCACCTTCTGGGCGTAGGCGATGGGCTGGTTGAAGGGCTCGGTGAAGTTGTGGGAGACGAGGATGGCGAGGTTGGTGTTCTCGCTCTTCTTCTCCTTGAAGCTGTGGCCGTTGACGACGGCGAGGTCGTTGTCGTAGTTCTCCTGCGCCACGAAGCCGCCGGGGTTCTGGCAGAAGGTGCGCACTTTGTTTTTCCAGGGCTTCGGGTAGCCGATGAGCTTGGACTCATACAGTACCTTGTTCACCTTTTCCATGACCTCGTTGCGGCACTCGACGCGGACACCGATGTCCACGGTGCCGGGCTTGTGGGCGATATGGTGCTCTGCACAAATTTTCTCAAGCCAGTCTGCGCCGCGGCGGCCGGTGCCGATGACCACGGTGTCGCCGTAGACGGCCCGGGGTTCGCCGCTGCCCTGACGCAGCAGCACGCCCTTGCACTCCTCGTTCTCGAGGATGATGTTCTCACACTCGGTGGAGAAGAGCATCTCCACGCCGTTGTCGGCCAGATAGTTCTGGATGGCGAGGTAAAGCTCCTGTGCCTTCTCGGTGCCGAGGTGGCGGATGGGGCAGTCCACCAGCTTCAGACCGGCGTGGATGGCGTTCTTGCGGATCTCCTTGATGTCCTCGCCGGTGTAGATGCCCTCGACGTGGGGGTCTGCGCCGAACTCGAGGTAGATCTTGTCGGTGTAGTCGATCAGCTCCTGCGCGAACTCCTCGCCGATGAGGCTGGGCAGATCGCCGCCGACCTCATAGGAGAGGCTCAGCTTGCCGTCGGAGAATGCGCCTGCACCGGAGAAGCCGGTGGTGATGGCGCAGGTGGGGCGGCAGTTGACGCAGTGGCCGATCTCGGCCTTGGGGCAGTGGCGCTTTTCCACCGGCTTGCCTTTTTCCACCAGCAGGATGTGCTTCTTGCTGCCGCGGCGCAGCAGCTCCACGGCGGTGAAGATACCGGCCGGGCCGGCACCAACGATGATGAGATCGTACTTTTCCATAGCTCTCTTTTTATCCTTTTGTGTTATGATGTTTGGGGCTTATATTTCGGTAACGGTTTGGTCTGCGGGCAGCGGGCTTGCCCTCTCAGTCATTGCTTCGCAATGCCAGCTCTCCCAAAGGGAGAGCCGTTGGCCTGCCGGGAGGCTTTCTGCCTCTCCCTTTGGGAGCAACAATGATGACCGCCGCCAGTGGCGGAAGCAGGAAATCATTGTTGGGGCCGCGGCCAGCAAGACGCACGCGAAGCGCTGTGGATGCTGGGTGCCGCAACCCGGGCAGTGGATGCGACCAGCGGGAGCAGACGGAGAGGGCAAGCCGCCTGAAGTTATTCGTCCTCCTGCTCCACCTCGGCGCTCTCGTCCACATGGTCCAGCTCCACGGCGGTCGCCTCCGCGTCGGCGTGGGCGATGTCCGGGGCGATGACGCCGTCGCCGTTCAGGTCCTTGCCGGTGACGGCCTCCAGCATCGACTGGGTCTCGGGGTGCAGCTTCATGAAGCGCCGGACGGCCAGCATGGTGTACAGCGCGCTCAGCAGGTTGAGGGCGGCTTCGAGGATGAGGATGAGGCCGATGGCCATGACCAGCGTCTCCATCGTGCCGAAGGGGTCTACCACCATCACGATGCCCAGAATGACGCTGAGCACCGCCAGCAGCAGAAAGACCTTCCAGCTCGAATACGCACACCGGCGCAGCTCAAGGGCGTTCTGGACGCGGCCAAGGCTGTCGAAGATGATGAACAAGCCGAACACGATGGGCAGCACCCGGACGACGATGTCGCTGCGGATGATGAGGAACGCGCCCAGCGCCAGACAGACGAGGCCCGAGATGAGGGTGAGCTGGCTCTGGAACACGCCGCGCTCTACGACAAAATAGCGTACCAGCTGCACGGCTGCGCAGGCCAGTACCACGCCGCCCAGTGCGTAGCAGACCACGTTGAGGGCCGTGCCGGGCACCATCAGCAAAAAGATGCCCAGTGCCAGATAGAGCAGGCTCATGAGGATGAGGTTCCACTTCAGCTTTTTTGCCATAGAGTTCACGTTCCTTTCGTCCACGAGGGGAGTTTTTATACAGCCGCGTCCTGCTCCTCATAGAGCGGGACGATGACGGTGCGGTTGATGCGGGCCATGAAGATGAGGCTCAGGGTCAGGCTGACCACTTCGGCGATGATGAAGGACCACCAGACCATATTCACCTCGCCGGTGCGGCTCAGCAGCCATGCGGCGGGGATGAGCACCACCAGCTGGCGGCAGATGGAGACGGTGAGGCTGAACACGCCGTTGCCCAGTGCCTGAAACACCGAGCTGAGCACGATGCCCGCGCCTGCCAGCAGGAAGTGGGGGCAGATGATGCGCAGAGCCGGGATGCCGATGGCCAGCATGGCGTCGCTGGCGGCAAAGAGGCTCAGCAGCTTATCCGGCAGGAACTGGAAGATGCAGAAACCCACCAGCATGATGCACTCGGCGTAGAAGACTGCGAGGCGGATGGTCTTTTTGACCCGCTCCGGCCTGCGTGCGCCGTAGTTGTAGCTGATGATGGGCACCATGCCGTTGTTCATGCCGAAGATGGGCATGAAGACGAAGCTCTGCAGCTTGAAATAGACGCCGAAGACCGCCACCGCCGTGGCCGAGAAGGCCATCAGGATCTGGTTCATGAAGAAGGTCATGACGCTGCCCACGCACTGCATGGCGATGCTGGGCAGGCCGACGGTGTAGATGCGGCCGATGGCCTTGGCGCTGGGGCGGAAGCCCCGGAAGCTGATCTGGATGTCGGGGTTTTTGTTGAGGTTGAAGTACAGCGTCATGCCCGCGCCGCAGAACTGACCGATGACGGTGGCCACAGCAGCGCCGGTGGTGCCGGACAGGGCCTCGCCGCAGTAGCCGAAGATGAAGATGGGGTCCAGCACGATGTTCACCACAGCGCCCACCAGCTGGCTGATCATGCTGAGGTGGGTGCGGCCGGTGGCGGCCAGCAGCTTTTCGCCCATGGTCTGGGTGAAGAGGCCGAGGCTGAGGACGCAGCAGATGCTCAGATACAGGATGCCCTGCCGGGCGATGTCCATGTCCGAGGTCTGGGCGTAGAAGTAGGGCTTCATGCAGGTGAGGCCGATGAGGAGGAAGACGGCGTAGCTGCACAGGGACAGAAAAATGCCGTTTTCGGCGGTCTTGTTGGCCCGCTCCTGATCCTTTTCGCCGAGGCTCTTGGAGAGCAGGGCGTTGACGCCGACGCCGGTGCCGACGCCTACGGCGATCATGACGTTCTGCAATGAGAACGCCAGCGAAACGGCGGTCAGGGCGTTCTCGCTGACGTGGGACACGAAGATGGAGTCCACCACGTTGTAGAGGGCCTGCACCAGCATGGATATCATCATCGGTACGCTGAGCTTGATGAGCAGAGGATTGATGTCCATCGTGCCCATAATGTTTTCCCGCACATCTGCGGGAGCGGTCTGGGGCTGCTTGTTTTCCACGGTTTCTCCTTTTGCTGTTGATAACTTGGGGTTTGTGTGCTTTTTCTATGCCGCAAACGTGGGCAGAGCGCAAAAGCACCCTACCCACGCAGCATCGTTGTTTTGTTCGGCCTCTCCGGGGAGACAGGGCCTTTAGCCCTCCATCGACTTTTCCTTGGCCTCTGCGGCGGCAAGGATCATCTGCACGCAGGTGTCGTGGCCCAGTGCGGCGTTGATGGCCAGATCGTAGTTGTGGGCATCGCCCCAGCGGTTCTGGGTGTAGTAATTGTAGTAGGCTGCGCGGTTGCGGTCGGTCTTCTCGACCTCATCCTTGATGCCCTTTTCGTCCTTGGCCTGCAGCATATTGTTCTCCTTGCCGTAGGCCAGACGCCACTCCTTGGGGGCGTAGACAAAGACGCGCAGCACATCCTTGCGGTCGCGCAGAACATAGTCGCCGCAGCGGCCCACGATGACGCAGGGGCCTTCGTCGGCCAGCTGCTTGATGATGCGGCTCTGCAGGATGAAGACCTGATCGCCCAGAGGAAGGTCGTTGCCCATCGTATACAGGCTGTAGAGCAGGCTGTGGGTGTGCCGCTTCTCGCTGGCGGCCACGGCCTCCTCGGACAGTCCGGAATTTTTGGCTGCCATGGTGATCAGCTCCTTGTCGTAGAGCTTGATGCCCAGTGCGCGCGCCACGTCCTTTGCGATGTAGCGTCCGCCGGTGCAGTACTCACGGCCCAAAGTGATGATCGTCTTTGCCATAATGTATTCCTCCCATATTGATGATTTATCCATTGAAAGCGTCTGGCGTGCCCCTCAGGGGGCAGGGGGCAGAGTGCTTTGGTTGGCTTCGGGGGCCGACGGGGCCGGCGGCGGGGTGGGCAGCCGCACTTCGGCAAACTGCATGGTGCCGGTCTGGTCGATGATGTAGATGCTGCAGCGTCCGCCGCTGGCCGTCTGCTCGGGCGGGAAGCGGAAGCCCCCCGTCCGCGTCCGCTCCATCCGCCGGAAGGTGCGGTGGGCGGTGGTGGCATGGGCCACGCCGTCGTGGGGGCTGCAGGCCGCCCAGCCGGAGAACTCGGCCGGGAGGAGCTGGCGCTGGCCCCGGAGGGACAGATACCAGCAGTCGTCCTCGGTGCTGTACTCGAAGCTGCAGGGGACGCGCCGGGGCCGGTCGGCCTCGATGTCCCGGGGCTTGGGGCGGAGGGCGATGGCCCGCCCGGTGAAGTAGCGGGCAAAGTCTGTCACCGCCATCGTGCAGTTCACCGCCCCGTCGCTGTCGGCGGTGGGGTCGTTGAGGAGGACGAAGTCGGCGAGGACGGCGTCGTCATGGCCGAAGCCCCGCAGGCCCATCCAGACGCCCACCGGGTCGCGCTGGCCCCGGATGCGGCGCTCGATGCGGACGGCCACCGAGCAGCCGTCGTGGATCTGCTCCCGCAGGTCTTTCAGATCCATCCACGCCTGCCAGCAGGGGTAGCCGCAGCAGCCCGCTGCGGCCGCCGCAAAGGCGGCGTTGCCGGTGCTGCCGGTGGCCTTGTCGGCCATGATGTGGGCCACCTCCTCGGGCAGGATGTCCTCGCCCCAGCGGTTCATCAGCGCTGCCATCACCAGCGGCAGGTCCATCTCCCGCCCGAAACTGGGGTCGTGGGCGGAGAGGCAGTATTCCGGTAAGTAGAGGCGGCGGTTGATGGGGTGGCCGTCCTGCTTTTCCCACGCGAGGGGGCGGACCGCCGCCGACAGCAGCCGGAGCGCCGGGGTGACTTTGTCGTCGTTGGTGGAGAGATTCACCTGAAGCTGGACGCCGGTGCCGCCGCCGGGCAGGGCCACGGTCACGGTGTCGCCCATCAGGAAGATGAGGCCGTCGTCGCTGTGGGCGTTGATGCTGCTCCGGGGGTAATCGGGCGCCCACTTGCCGAAGCTCATCCAGCCCGTCCAGTTGCCGCCTGCGTAGACCCGGCAGCGCACCTCCACCATGGTGTTCTGGGGTGCGTGGGCGTTCCAGCTGACGTTCAGATTACAGAAGGCCGGCATGGCGAACTCAGGCGTGGTATAGCTGCCGTATTGCAGATACCGCCCGGCGACGCTGTCCAGCACGACGCTGCCGTTGTCCAGCGCCACATTATCGAGCTGTCCGCGGGAAAATGTCTCCGTGCCCTGCAGCACCAGATTGTTCCGCTGTTCCATTGCACGCATCCCCTTTCCGCGTCATTGCGCTGTTTATTCTTCGCCGTCGCTGCGCTCCGAGGCCATCTCGGCCTCGTACTCGGCGTCGTGGAGCTTACGGATGTTCTCCTCGATGTGGAACACCCGGTCGAGATCGCCGTAGACGATCTGGCTGGTGATCTCCACCTGAAACCAGAAGCCGAACACCAGCATGAGCAGAAGGCCCAGTGGCATACAGAGGATGACGAGGCCCCAGAACAGCACTGTCACGAGGGACGCCGCCAGCGCGTGGGGCAGGAAGGCGATCATGCAGTTGACGCTGTTTTTGAGGGTCTGGCCGAGGGGCTGGTCCAGCAGGACGATCTGGGGCCACAGATAGGAGAAGAGCATATGGAAGAGGATGAGGTTGAGCACCGTGGCCACCCACATCCCCACGCCGACGTTGGTGCCGTGGTAGAGCATATTGAAGCAGAAGTAGACGAGGAAGATCTGCACCGTGACCACGACGCAGTAGAGCATCCCCGGCAGGATGCTGGCCTTGAAGTTCTGCCGGAAGGCTTTGCGGTAGGTGGTCCACCAGTAGCCGGCCTCGTCGCGCAGGGCGCGCAGGACGGTGTCGTACATCCCCGCCAGCACCGGCCCGGCCAGAATGCCGCCCACGGCGGCGCTGAGGACCATGACCGGCAGGCTGTTCATCAGGAAGCCGATGTACACCAGACAGATGACGGGCAGAAAGCCCAGACAGGTGAGCAGGTTTGCAAGGAACATCCCGCTCATATCCCGGCCCACCAGCTCGAAGAAGCGGCCGACGCCGGTCTTGCGGGGGGCGTCCTTTTCCACGCCCGGGCCGGACTTGAAATCGTTTGCAGAAGGGAACAGACTCATGGTATGTGAATATCCTCTCTCGCTGTCTCTGGGACAGCTCACATTGCACAGCAGGGTTTGGCATAAAACACCATTGTGCTGGCTTTCTGATTATAAATATACCCGGATTTTGTGGATTTTGCAAGCCGCAAAGCCCCCGAAATGTAAAAAAAGTGTTTCCTCTCCCTTTTTGGGGCGGAGTGTGTTACAATAGAGACGGCTTTTCAGCCGAAAGGAGGAATCTCTCTGTGAGCATTTTCCGCACCATTGCGATGTTCACCTATCTGTTTGGCTACATGATCGTCCACTACGGCGTGCTGCGCAAAGCCGAGCGTGCACAGGCCGTCGGCGACACCGAGACGGTGCGCCGTCTGGTGGAGCAGCACATCCCCCACTGGAGCCGGGGAATCCTGAACGTCACCGGCGTCCGGCTCAGCGTCGAGGGGCTGGACAACATCCCGAAAGAGGGACCCTGTGTTTTTGTGGCGAACCATCGCAGCTATTATGACATCCCCCTGCTGCTGGCCAGCCTCGACAAGCCCTACGGCATCCTCGCCAAGGAGGAGCTGGAAAAGATCCCCCTGCTCAGCCGCTGGATGAAGCTGCTGGGCTGTGTCTTCGTCCAGCGCAATGACGTCCGCGCCTCGGTGCGCGCCCTCAACGACGCCACCGCCATCGTAGAGAGCGGCAGGAGCTTCATCATCTTCCCCGAGGGCACCCGCTACAAGGGCGAGGAGGGCGGCGCCGGTGAGTTCAAGGCCGGTGCTTTCCGTATCGCTGTGAAGACTGAAACCCCGGTGGTGCCGGTGGCCATCTCCGGTGCACGGGGGCTGTTCGAGGCCCACGGCAACCGGACGACGCCCGGCACGGTGCGCATCCGGGTGCTGCCGCCCATCCAGACGGCGGGCATGAGCCGCGCTGAGCAGAAGGAACTGCCCGCCGCCGTCCGCCAGACCATTCTGGCACAGCTGTAACACAAAAATTGGGAGGACACTGCCGCATGGCAAGCTACCGTTACGAGCGCGACATTGACCCGAAGGACATCGCCCCCCGCAGGGAAAAACAGTACACCCGCAAGGAGCGCTGGGCCAACTGGTGGGACTATAACCTCAAGTGGGTCATCCTCATCGGCATCGCCGTGGTCTTTGTGGCCTACAACTTTATCGGGCAGTACTTCTTCGTCACCAAGCCCGACTACAATGTGGCCGTGGTGGCCCCCTACTACCTGCCCGAGGACACCGTGAACGCCTTGCAGGAAGCTCTGGCGGACTACGGCGAGGACCGCAACGGCGACGGCAAGGTGGTCGTGACCCTGAACGTCTACACCCTCGATTACGCCGAGGGCGAGACCCAGACCGAGAGCGACGCCTACCTGACCATGGCGGGCACCACCAAGCTTGCCACCGATGTGCAGGGCGGCCTGAGCTCCGTCTTTCTGCTCTGGGACCCGGCAGGGTTTGAGGAGAGCACCGGCTCGCTGCGGTATCTGGACGGCAGCCTGCCCGCCGCCGACAGCGACGAGGACTGGTGGAACATGGTCTACAAGTGGAGCGACTGCCCCGTGCTGGCGGGCCTCGACCTCGGCAGCTACGGCCCCGACACCACCCAGAGCCGCAGTGGGTCCAGTCAGGAGTATATGTCCCAGTTCTACGTCGGGATGCGGGGCGCATGGAACAGCGGCACCGCCGACAACCTCGCCGGCGGCGAGGAGCTGTGGCAGAAGCTGACGGCGGGGGCTGTCTCCACCGTTGCGCCGGAGGGCTGAGCCATGCGGTTCCGCGTTCGGCGCAAGGGCAGGGCGGGGCACATCAGCATCCCCGAAAAGCCCGAGAAAAAGGCGGTGCCGTTAAAAGCCGCCGACCTCGACAACCCCTATGGCCGGGTGTTCGGCACCCCCCGCAGCAGGGAAGACCTGCGCAAACAGGACAGATCAGTGAAATGACCCTCTCCGACCGCCTCGGAGAGGGCTTTTTTGTTGCAATCTCTTCGCGTTGACGGCCCCGGATTTGAAATATTCTCCACCCTCAAAGGGAGTGGCGCTTGTTGTTTCCTCGTCCGGGTTATGGTATACTTACTAGGTATCGTCCCAACAGGAGCTGAAATTTTACCCGAAGGATGTGGAACAGATGGACACACTGGAACAGGCCCGCGCTGAGATCGACGCGGTGGATGCGCAGCTGGCCGCCCTGTTTGAGCGGCGGATGGCCGCCGTGCTCAGCGTCGCCCAATACAAGCAGGCCCACGGCCTGCCGGTCTATGACGCCGCCCGGGAGGCGGTGGTGCTGGAAAAGGCTGCGGCCCGCATTCAGGACCCCGCCCTCCGGCCCTACTACAGAGATCATGTCCAGAACATGATGGACGTCGCCAAGCAGTACGAGGCGGAGGTGCTGGGCGAGAATCGCGCCGCCTATCAGGGCGTGGAGGGCGCTTTTGCCCACATCGCGCTGCGGGCGCTCTTCCCCCACGCGGAGGCAGTGAGCTACCCGACGTGGGACGAGGTCTTCGAGGCCGTCCGGCGGGGGGACGCCGCTCACGGCGTCGTGCCCTTCGAGAACAGCCACGCGGGCGATGTTTCCGCCGTGCTGGACCTGTGCTATAACTACCCGGAGCTGTGGGTGGTGGACGTCTACGACCTGCCCATCTCCCAGAACCTGCTGGTCCTGCCCGGCACCCAGCTGGCCCAGCTCCGGCACGTATACAGCCACCAACAGGCCATCGCCCAGAGCGAGACGTTCTTAAAGCAGTTCCATCTGCCCGCCACAGCCATGCCGAATACGGCCATGGCGGCAAAGTTCGTGGCAGAGTCCGGCGACCCGTCCCAAGCCGCCATCGCCAGCGCGGAGACCGCTGCCCTCTACGGGCTGGAGGTCCTTGTGCCCAGCATCAACACCGACGGCGACAACACCACCCGCTTCATCGTCCTCAGCCGCGAAAAGCCTACCGGGGGCAACCGCTTCTCGCTGCTCTTCACGCTGGACAACAAGCCAGGCAAGCTGGCTGAGGTCATTCAGGTCATCGGCCGGTTCGGCTACGACATGGAATCCATCAAGAGCCGTCCGCTGCCCCATGTTCCCTTCGATTACTATTTTTACGTCGAGCTG
>UMHX01064229.1_pt1 | contig 11807 bp, 7 predicted proteins | sample 1965651 | NCBI WGS metagenome assembly UMHX01 (sample SAMEA4836109, study PRJEB28245) | human gut metagenome | biome: gut microbiome; material: fecal sample | place: Denmark | collected 2008 | reverse complement strand
GGGTGCCGGTGGCCAGCTTGATGTTCTTGCCCTCCTGCACATGATAGGCTTCCATGCCGCGCTCGAACTTGCCGGAGCAGATGCGCATGAAAGCGATGCGGTCCCGGTGGGCCTTGTTCATGTTGGCCTGGATCTTGAAGATGAAGGCCGAGAACTCGTCACGGCAGGGATCCACGGACTCGCCGGTCAGGCTGTCCACGCGGGCCAGCGGGGTGGGGGTGAGCCGCAGGAAGTTCTCCAGGAAAGGCTCCACGCCGAAGTTGGTCAGGGCCGAACCGAAGAACACGGGACTCAGCTCGCCGCGCAGCACCTTGTCCAGGTCGAACTCCTCGGCGGCACCGTCCAGCAGCTCGATTTCATCCACCAGCTGCTGGTGCAGGTAGGGGGTGAGCAGCTCGTCCAGTGCGGGATCACCCAGTTCGGCCTCGGTCTCGCTGACCTTCTTCACGCCGTTGGCGCGGCCGTCGCTGGAGAAGGCCAGCACCTTGCGGGTGTTGCGGTCGAACACGCCCTTGAACTCCTTGCCGCAGCCGATGGGCCAGTTCATGGGGTAGGTCTTGATGCCCAGGATCTCCTCGATGTTCTCCATCAGCTCAAAGGGGTCGCGGGCTTCGCGGTCCATCTTGTTGATGAAGGTAAAGATGGGGATGTGGCGCAGGGTGCACACCTTGAACAGCTTGATGGTCTGGGCCTCGACGCCCTTTGCGGCGTCGATGACCATGACGGCGGAGTCCGCCGCCATCAGTGTGCGGTAGGTATCCTCCGAAAAGTCCTGATGGCCAGGGGTGTCCAGAATGTTCACGCACTTGCCGGCGTAGTTGAACTGCAGCACCGAGGAGGTGACGGAAATACCGCGCTGCTTCTCGATGTCCATCCAGTCGGAAACAGCGTGCTTGGCGCTCTGCTTGCCCTTGACGGAACCGGCCTGGTTGATGGCTCCGCCGTACAGCAGCAGCTTTTCGGTCAGCGTGGTCTTGCCGGCGTCGGGGTGGCTGATGATCGCAAACGTCCGGCGGCGCTCGATTTCTTCACGATTTGTCATAGATCTGAAATTCTCCTAGAAGGGGGTGAAGTTTTCTCCGCTCCCGCTGCGCGGGAGCGGAGAAAACATATTTTTACACATACGCACTTTATTCTATACGAAAACGCGCGATAATGCAAGGGCTTTCGTTATTTTTTCAGGATGAAGCAGGGCAGAGGGGCGGTTTCGGCCCAATTGGCAAAATCGCACACCAGAACGGTGAAATCTTTCAGCGGAAGTGCCCGCAGCCAGGCCAGCACCGCCTGCTTTTCGTCTGTGCCGATGACCGCCCCGCTGTACAGGATGGCGCTGACCACCCCGCCGGGGCGCACCGCCTGCAGGGCGGCTTCCAGCGCGGGGATGCTGCTGTCGGCGGTGGAGAACACCGCGTGGTCGGCCCCGGGCAGCCAGCCGAAGTTGAACATCACGGCATCCGCCGTGCCGGGCTGCACATACTGTAACAGATGGGCGTGGCTGTCGCAGTGCAGGGCATACTGCCCGGCGGGCACCCCGGCCTGTTCCAGCCGGGCGCGGGTGGAGGCGATGGCTTCCGGCTGGATGTCAAAGCCCAGCACACGGCCCTCCGGTGCGGTAAGACGGCACAGGAAGGCCGTGTCGCCGCCGTTGCCGCAGGTGGCGTCCACGCACAGGCGCGGGTGCACCAGCCGCGCGGCGAGGAAGTCCTGCACGAATTTGACGGCGGTCAGGTCCGGGGTGCGGCGGCGCACCAGCTGCGGCCCCTCGGCCGCAAAGCCGAATTTGGCCCAGAAGGCCATCTCGGCGCAGTCGGCGGGCAGGGGTGCCGTAAACACGGTGGCGGCTTCGCGGTCATAACCGCCAAAGCTGCGCAATACTTCTTTTAACAGGTAGGAGCCATAGCCCTTGCGCCGCCATGCCGGGTCGATGGTAAGGGCGGCAAGGTCCGCGCCCTGTGCGGCGGGGTGCAGGGTGCAATGGCCGATGGCCTCCTTTTCCTTATAAAGGGCAAAGCCCGTTTCCGTGCGGCGCAGTTCCATGCGGCAGTCTCCTCTTTTCTGCAGGTTTTTCTGCTGTTACAATAGCAACTGCGGGCGTTCTTGTCAAGAAAAAACGGCAGGACCGCATTTCACAGTTTCTTCACGGCACATGCGATTGGTTTTCACAATTGGTGTATACAATAAGAGCAGTTCCAGGGGGCGCAGTTCCCCGGAGACAGAGCCTTTTCAGGGAAGGAAGTATCAATATGGATGAGAACAAATGGGAATATAACTATTCCTCTTCCGATAACACGGCAGGCGGCACCGGTTACCCCAATGTGGGCAGCAGCGGCATGAACACTGCCAACCAGTACAACAACGAGCCGGAGCCGCAGGCTGCTGCCCCGGATGCCGGCAGCACGGTGCCTCCCACCGAGGTGCCGCCCCAGCAGCCGGCCGCTCCGGAACCGCCCAAAAAGAAAAAGCATCACGTCAATGGCGGCAAGGTGGCACGCAGTGCCGTGGCACTGGTGCTGGCCGCAGTCATGGGCTTTGCAGGCGGCTATGTCGGCTCCCAGATGAACGGCAGCAAGGTGGTCATCCAGCAGGTGGCTCCCTCCAGCTCCAGCAGCTCTTCCGGCAGTGACAGCTCCATCACCTCGGCTTCGGCGTCCGGCAGCAGCCTGACCACCGAACAGGTGGCAGATCTGGTCAGCCCCAGCGTGGTGGTCATCACCACCGAGCAGGTGGTCTACTCCCAGTGGTCCTGGTACGGCCAGAATCAGGTGGAGAGCGGTGCCGGCAGCGGCGTGATCATCAGCTCGGATGGCTACATCCTCACCTGTGCCCACGTTGTGGACGGTGCTTCCAATATCACCGTGACGATCAATGATAAGGACTATACCGCAACGCTGGTGGGCGAAGATACCACCAGTGATATCGCGGTCATCAAGATCGACGCCAACGGCCTGACCCCCGCTACCGTGGGCGACAGCGACAGCCTGAAGGTGGGTCAGAACGTGATGGCTGTGGGCAACCCGCTGGGTGAGCTGGGCGGCACCGTGACCGGCGGCATGATCAGCGCACTGAACCGCAGCGTGACCATCCAGGGCACCAACTCCACCAACACCATGTCCCTGATCCAGATGGATGCCTCGGTCAGCCCCGGCAACTCCGGCGGCGGCCTGTTCAACATGAACGGTGAGCTGGTCGGCATCGTGAACGCAAAATCCTCTTCCAGCGATGCCGAGGGCCTGGGCTTTGCCATCCCCATCAATGATGCCATCAAGGTGGCACAGGAGCTGCTGGAGAACGGCTATGTGACTGGCCGCCCCTATCTGGGCATCACCTACCTGGCTGTGACCGACGCACAGACGGCACAGCAGCTGGGCGTGAACGCCTATGGCGTCTACATCGTGGACGTGACCAAGGGCGGCCCTGCCGATCAGGCCGGTCTGAAGGCCGGTGACCGCATCGTCAGCGTGGACGGCTCGGAGATCGCCGCCAAGGATGATCTGGGCACCCTGATGCAGAAGCATGCAGCCGGTGACACGCTGGCCATCACGGTGGCCCGCGACGGCCAGATGCAGACGGTCAATGTTACGCTGGGCGAAAAGACCGCGTCCAACAGCTAAAAATCCGATAGAACAAGGGCAGACTGCCGAAAAGCAGTCTGCCCTTGTTTTTTTGTTGTTTATACGGCTCCGAACACGGTGGCGCTGTACGGCATCAGAAGGGCTTCCCGTTCATAGGTGCGGCTCTCGCCCCGCCATAAGCTGGAAGAGGTGCCGTCGCTCAGCAGCTTCCACCGCCCGGCGGGCAGCGGCACCACGCGGGAGGTGTCGGTGGGGTTGTAGAACACACACAGTGCCCGCCACCAGGCCCCGTCGCCGGGGGCAGCGGGCAGGGTCCAGCCCACCAGCGGCTGCTCCAGCGAGAAGAACTGCAGCGCCTCCGGGGCGTGGCGGTCGGTGGTGCCCAGCCGCGGGAAGGCGGCCCGCAGGGCCAGCAGGCCCCGGTAGTAGTCCACCAGGGCGTGGTACTGCCCGGCGCGGGCCCAGTCCAGACGGTTCAGGGCGGGGGAGGAGTGGTAGCTGTTGCCCACGCCCTTTTTGGTGCGGGCAAACTCTTCGCCCGCCTGCAGGAAGGGCAGGCCGAAACTGGTGAGGTAGATGCCGGCGGCCAGCCGGTTCTGGGCCAGTGCCACCGGGTCAGATGCGGTGAACTCCGGCCGCTCGTAGCGCACGCAGAGCAGTTTATCCCACAGGGTGAAGTTGTCGTGGGCGGACACATAGCTTACGATCTGGCTGGGGGCGTGGGGTGGCAGACGGTCGCTGCGGCACCAGGCGGCCACCGCGCCGCCGACGTCCCAGAAGCTGCCGGGCTTGCCCTCCGCATAGCCCGGCTCCCGGGCATTGAAACAGCCGCCCTTGATGGCGTCGCGGGTGTCGTCGCAGAAGATGCCGATGCGCTCGTTCAGCATGGCCAGGTTCGCCTTGTTGGCCTCGTACCGGTGCAGCTGGCTGCCGCCGCCCTGCCACGGCTCGCCGTACATCAGGATATCCCGCCCGCCGGGCAGGGCATCCAAAGCGGCACGGGCCGCGTTCATGGTGTCCACGTCGTACAGACCCATCAGGTCGAACCGGAAACCGTCGATGTGGTACTCCTGCGCCCAGTAGAGCAGAGAGTCGATCATATATTTGCGGGCCATGGGGCGCTCGCTGGCAAACTCGTTGCCGCAGCCGCTGCCGTTGGACAGGCTGCCGTCCTCATTCTGGCGGAAAAAGTAGTCCGGTACGGTGTTGTTCAGTACGTTTTCGTAGCGGTACATGTGGTTATACACCACATCCATGATCACGCCGATGCCCGCCGCGTGCAGGGCGGCGATCATCTCTTTGCACTCCCGCACCCGCACTTCGCCCCGGGCGGGGTCGGTGGAGTAGCTGCCCTCCGGGAAATTGTAGTTGGTGGGGTCGTAGCCCCAGTTGTACTGCCGCAGCAGCGGCTTTGCCTCGTCCACGCTGCCAAAGTCGAAGATGGGCATCAGCTGCACATAGCCCACGCCCAGCCGCTTGAGGTAATTCAGGCAGGTGGGGTGGATGCCGTCGCCGTGCAGGGTGGTGCCGGTCTGGGTAAAGGCCAGAAATTTGCCCCGCCAGGCCGGGCGCACGCCGCTGGCCGCATCCTGCGAAAAGTCGCGCACGCTCACCTCCCACACGGACCGCCGGGCCGGGGGGATCACCGGGCGCACGTCCCGCTCCCACCCGGCAGGGGCGGTGCGGGCCAGGTCCACGATCATGCTGCGCAGGCCGTTCAGGCCGCCAGCGCGGGCGTAGGGGTCGCCGGTCTCCCGTGCGACGCCGTCCACCGTGACCGTAAAGGTATAGTAATGCCCATGCTGGTCGCCGGGCAGCCAGATGCTCCATACGCCCTGCGGGCCGCGCTGCAGCGGCAGCGTGCCGATGCAGGGGCTGTCGTGCCCCTTGCGGTACAGGTTCACCGCGGCCTGCTCCGCGGTGGGGGCCCACAGCCGCAGCCGGGTGCCGGCGGGGGTGTACTCCGGCCCAAGCGGGCCGTTATAGGTGGTTTCGCGGGCAAAGCGGGCGCTCTCGTACAGGGCGCGGCGCTGTGCCGGTGTCATAGTACCCATTTCCTTCATTCCTTCTTGTGAGATTTACACACTTTCACACACTTGTAGTGTAAACAACCGGCGTGGATTTTGCAAGAGGGAAAATCCCTTGCAAAACGGGCCGGGGTACACTATACTGGAAGAAAACTGCAGGGAGGGCCGCACAATGGCATATACCGACGATTGGGAATCCCTTATGAACGGCGTATTCGGCGCAGGCGGGCGCGTGAAATTTGGTTCCGGAGCTGCGCAGCCGGACACAAAGGCAAAGACCGGGGGCCTGCCGGACCTGAACGCGGCCCTTCTGGAGCAGCAGAAACAGCTGGACGAGCTGCTGAAAAAGCAGAATGCCCAGCTGAAAAAGCAGGATGCCGACACCCAGACGGCGTTGGAAAACAGCCGTCAGATGCTGCGGGACATGGAGAATGACGGCCTGCTGGCCAAAGGCACCGCCGACACGAAGCCGGAGCATCTGGGCAGCTTTGAAGGGCTGGCGACCGAGGTCAAAAAGACCGTGCTGGGGCAGGACGCCTTTGTGGACGGTGTGGTGCGGGCCATGCGGCGGCCCTTTGTTCTGGGCACCGAGGCCCCTGCCGCCCGCAACGTGATCCTGCTGAGCGGTGCGCCCGGCACCGGGCGGCACTTTGCGCTGGAGGAGACGGCCCGCATCATGGCGGCCCGCGGCCTGCTGCAGAGCGATAAGACCGCCGTGCTGGACCTGGCCCTGTACCCGGATGCCGGGTCCGAAAAGCTGTTTTTGCAGGACCTGTATGCCGCTCTGCACGCCCCCGGCGAGATCCTGATCTTTGAGCACTACGAGAGCTGCTACCCCGGCTTTTTAAAAACCATCGCCGACCTTGCCACCAGGGGCAGCGCACCGCTGTCCAGCCGGTATCTGGTCAACAAGGAGGGCATTCTGGTGGATGCCGGTACCGCGCTGGCGCCCGGTGCGGTGAGCCGCATCGACCCCTGCGGCAAGTACCTGATCTTCTTCTCCCACAAGGGCCGGGAGGTGCTGGCCGACAAGTTCGGTGCGCCCTTTGTCTCGGCGGTGGGGGACGTGTGTACCACCATCGCCTTTGCACGGGAAGATCTGGCCGCTATGGCGGCGCAGGAGCTGAACGCGCTGGCCCAGAAGGTGCGCACCCGGCTGGGGCTCACCCTTACCGCCGGGGCAGACGTGCGGGACTATGTGGCCGCCCAGTGCTCCAAGGAGAAGGGCGCGGCAGGCCTGAAGCTGTGCTGTGACCGCATCTTCCGCGCCCTGAGTGAATACTGCCTGCAGACTGATACGGCCCTTACCGGCACCGTGGCCCTGACTGCCGTGCCGGAGGGGCTGCAGTTTGCCCTGAACGGGGCCGCCCCGGCAGACCTGTTCAGCCTGCTGCCGACAGAGTACACCGGTGCTGTGGACGAGATCCGCGCCGAGCTGGACGCGCTGGTGGGCCTTGCCCCGGTCAAGGACTATGTGTTCGGTCTGGCAGACAACCTGCAGGTGCAGCAGCGCCGCGCCGCCGCCGGGTTCAAGACGGCCAGCCTGTCCATGCACATGATCTTCACCGGCAACCCCGGCACCGGCAAGACCACCATCGCCCGGCTGGTGGCAAAGTACCTCAAGGCCATCGGGGCACTCAAGGGCGGCCAACTGGTGGAGGTGAGCCGCGGCGACCTGGTGGGCCGCTACACGGGCCATACTGCCCCGCTGACCAACAGCGTCATCCAGAGTGCACTGGGCGGCGTGCTGTTCATCGACGAGGCCTACAGCCTGTACCGCGGCGAACAGGACAGCTTCGGGCTGGAGGCCATCGACACCCTTGTGAAGGGCATGGAGGACCACCGCGACGAACTGGTGGTGATCCTGGCCGGGTACACCAAAGAGATGGAAGTGTTCCTCACGGCCAACAGCGGCCTTGCCAGCCGCTTCCCGAACAAGGTGGAATTCCCGGATTACACCGCCGACGAGCTGCTGGACATTACCACCGTGCTGGCCAAAGGCAAGGGCTACCGGCTGGACGAAAGCTGCACCTTCCCGCTGCTGGGCTACTACAAGCGCCGTCAGGCGCTGGACAGCCGCACCGCCGGCAACGGACGCCTGGCCCGCAACACGCTGGAAAAGGCCATCTTCAACCAGAGCCGCCGCCTTGTGGCAGAGCCCAACGCCCCGCTGGACCTGATCTTGCCCAGCGACCTGGAATTTGACGAATGAGAAAGAATTATTTATAACGAACGAACCCCCGGCAGGCTGCGGCCTGCCGGGGGTTCGTTGATTCTGGATCAGTTGTGCTGCTCGGCCAGCTTCTGCACCATGTCGTGCAGGCCCTGCCGTACCTCGGCGGGGGAGGTGACCTCCACCTTGCCGCCAAAACCGCAGACCCAGCCGTAAAACTGGTCGCTCACGCAGACCGGGACATCAAAGTGGAAGTACCCGTCTGCTTCCGGCAAAAAGAGAGTGTCCTGCCCGAAGCGGTCCCGCATGGCGGCTTCCAGGTCGGCGGTGCAGCGCAGGGTCACCCGGTATTCCGGCCCGCCGAACATGTTGAAATGCTTGCGCAGATAGCTGGGCAGGTCGAAGGCGGCAAAGGCCTCCTTGCCCCGGCGGGGGCGGTCCAGCACCTTGACGTAGGACATGCGGTCCACCCGGTAGTTGCGGATGTTGGCGGGATCCTTTTCATCCTGGTAGGCGATGAGGTAGTAGCAGCCGCCCTCCCAGGCCAGCTGCCAGGGGCTGACCGTCCAGGTGCTGTTGTTCTTGTAGCGGAACTGCACCAGCCGCCCGGCGCTGATGGCCGTGTGCAGCGCGTCGATGCTGTACAGCAGGGTGCGGCTGTCGGCCTTGGGGCGGCCGTCCACATACACCTGACGCTGCAGCTGGGTGCCCTCGTACTCGGAGCACAGGGCCTCCAGCTTGCGGATGAGCTTTTTGCTGGTGCGTGCCGAGATGACCTTGCTGGCCTGCACAGCGTCCACCAGCAGCTTGAGCTCGGAAAGCTCAAAGGCACGGCTGGCCATCCAGTAGCCGCCGCCGCGCCCGCGCCGCAGCTGGATGTCGTAGCCCAGCGCGCACAGGGTGTCGATGTCGCTGTAGATGCTCTTGCGCTCGGCCAGAATGCCCTGCTGTTCCAGCAGTTCCACCAGCTGGGGCACGTTCAGCAGGTGGTTTTCGTCGGTTTTCTGCTCAAAGATGTGCAGCAATGCCAGGAGCTTGGTCTTTTGTCCTTCCTGCTTGGGCATGGTGGAGTACCTCCCTTGTTTTACGGCAGCTTTTTGTCAAAGGCAGCGCGGCGCTGGGTGGACAGGCGGAACATCTCTTCCAGCTTGTCCCGGTCATCGGCCACGAGGGCGTTGCGCATTTCGCACAGGGCCGCATCGAACTGGTCGATCTCGCTGATCAGGTTTTCCTTGTTCCACAGGAACAGTTCCGCCCACATTTTGTCGTTGATGCGGGCAATGCGGGTCAAATCCCGGAAGGAGTCACCGGTGTATTCGCACAGCGAGGTGTTGTCGTTGGCGCACATCAGGCTCACGGCGATGGCGTGGCACAGCTGGCTGACGTAGCCGATCATTTTGTCGTGCTCCTGCACGGTCAGGGTGCAGATGTGCTTGAAGCCCAGCACCTCCGCCAGCTCCTTTGCCCACTGGATGGCCTCCGGGGTGTTCTTGTCGGTGGGGGTGATGATGAAGTTGGCCGGGGCAAAGTTCACCTCGGCAGCGTGCTCCACGCTGGAGGTCTCACGGCCTGCCATGGGGTGGCTGGCAATGAACTCAACCCCTGCCGGGCACATGGCCTGCACCGGCTCCACAAGGCCGGTCTTGACGCCGGACACATCCGTGAAGATGCAGCCGGGCTTGAGGAGCGGGCCGTAGGCTTTGAACCATTCCAGCAGGGCCGTGGGGTACAGGCCGAAGATGATGTGGTCGGCCTGCTGCACCAGATCTTCAAAATCATGGGTCTTGCCGCTGGCAATGTAGCCGTGGTCAAGGGCATATTGCAGATGCCCCTCGCTGCGGTTGATGCCGTCCACATGGAAACCGGCTTTGGTCAGCTCCAGGGCATACTTGCCGCCCAGCAGACCAAGACCCACCACGAGATAACGTTTTGTTTTGTCAAGCATATTCTACCTCCACACCCAAAGGCCGGATGGCTGCAAAGAAATTCGGCCAGCTCTTCTGGATGGCTTCGGCGTCATCCACAGTCAGGGGCAGCCCGGCGGCTGCGCTCAGCACCGCAAGGCTCATGACCACCCGGTGGTCGTTGTGCCCGTGCAGAATGCCTTCCGGCGCGTGCAGATGCTCGGCGCAGCCGTGCACCGTGATGGTGCCGCCCTCGCTTTCCAGCACGCCGCCGCAGGCCCGCAGCTCGGCTTCCATGGCGGCGATGCGGTCACTCTCCTTCAGGCGCAGGCGCTCGGCGTTGCGGATGACGGTGGTGCCCTCACACAGCAGGCCCAGCACCATGAGCACAGGGCCAAGGTCCGGGCAGTCGGCCAGGTCGATGTCCACCCCATGCAGAGGAGCCTTTGCGAAGATGACAGCGTCCCCGTCGCGGGTGAACTGTGCGCCGCACCGGCGCAGGATATCCAGTATGACTGCATCGCCCTGCAAAGTGTCCTGGCGCAGGCCGGTGACGGTCACCCCGCCGCACACGGCACCCAGCACCGCCGGGAAGGCTGCCTGGCTGTAATCCCCCTCCACGTCATAGTCGCAGGGGCGGTAGTGCTGGCGGCCCGGCAGGGCCAGCGTATTCCCATCCAGCCAGCGGCTGGTCACCCCAAAGGCGGCCTGCACCGCGCGGGTCATGCCGATGTAGCTGCGGCTTTCCACCGGCGGGATGAGGTGCAGGGTGCTGTCGCCGTCCAGCAGGGGCAGGGCAAACAGCAGCCCGCTGATGAACTGGCTGGACACGTTGCCCGCCAGCCGGTATTCCCCCGGTGCGAGGGCACCTTCCACGGTCAGACCGGCAGAATCCTGTTCAAACCGTAGATCCTGCTCCCGATACAACGTTTCGTAAACCGACTGGGGCCGCTCCATGAGCCGCCCACGGCCGGTAAAGGTCACTTCCTGCCCGGTGAGGCTGGCAATGGGGATGAGGAACCGCAGGGTGCTGCCGCTCTCGCAGCAGTCCACCGGGGCAGTGAGGGGGGCAAACCGGCCCAGCCCTTCCACCACAGCATCTGCGGGGCCGGTGGTCACCCGGGCACACAGCTGGCCTGCGGCGGCCAGCGTGGCGGAGATGTCCTTACTGAATTCCAGATTCGTGATGTGGGAGCTGCCTGTGGCCAGCGCCGCACACAGCACGGCCCGGTGGGCCATGCTCTTGCTGGGCGGGGCTGTGATGCTCCCGCCGATAAGGCGGGAAGAATGAATGGTTACCAGCATAGGCCGTTACATATCGCGGCCGATGGCCCATGCCACCTGGCGGCACTTGGCCATGGCCTGTGCAAAGGCGTCCGGGGTCAGGCACTGGGCACCGTCGCTCCAGGCGTGGCGGGGGTCATAGTGCACCTCCACCTCCAGACCGTCGGCACCGGCGGCCACAGCGGCGATCATCATGGGTTCCACGAGGTTTGCCTTGCCGGTGGCGTGGCTGGGGTCCACGATGACGGGCAGGTGGGTCTTTTCGTGGATGAGGGGCACGGCAGACAGGTCCAGCGTGTTGCGGGTGTACTTTTCAAAGGTACGGATGCCGCGCTCGCACAGGATGACCTGCTCGTTGCCGCCTGCCATGATGTACTCGGCGCTCATGATCCACTCCTCGATGGTGTTGCACAGGCCGCGCTTGAGCAGCACGGGCTTGTGCATCTTGCCCACGGCCTTGAGCAGCTGGAAGTTCTGCATGTTGCGGGCACCGATCTGCACCACGTCCACATACTCCTCAAACTCCGGGATGCGGTCCTCGCTCATCAGCTCGGACACGATGGGCAGGCCGGTGGCCTCGCGGGCCTTGACCATGTCCAGGATGCCCTCGGTCTCCAGACCCTGGAAGGAGTAGGGAGAGGTACGGGGCTTGTAGGCACCGCCGCGGAACAGGGCCGCGCCGCCGGCCTTGACGCTCTGCGCGATGCGCAGAGCCTGCTCGGCGCCCTCGATGCTGCAGGGGCCTGCCATGACGGCGATCTTTTCCTTGCCGCCGATCTTCACGCCGCCGCAGTCAATGACCGAATCGGCGGGGTGGAACAGGCGGTTGGCGCGCTTGTACGGGGCA
>UMHX01031345.1_pt1 | contig 11854 bp, 10 predicted proteins | sample 1965651 | NCBI WGS metagenome assembly UMHX01 (sample SAMEA4836109, study PRJEB28245) | human gut metagenome | biome: gut microbiome; material: fecal sample | place: Denmark | collected 2008 | reverse complement strand
ATGCCCGGCGGCTGCAACTTCGGCGTCCGCCCCATCGACCAGCACATCAAGGGCTTCACCACCATGGGCGCGGAGGTATCCGTGGAGGGCGGCTTCATCCACACTGCCGCCAAAAACGGCCGACTCACCGGTGCCCCGGTGTACCTGGACGTTGTCTCCGTGGGCGCCACCATGAACATCATGATGGCCGCCGCGCTGGCCGACGGCGTCACCACCATCGAAAACGCCGCCAAGGAGCCCCACATCGTGGATCTGGCCAACTTCCTGAACTCCATGGGCGCGGACATCAAGGGCGCCGGCACCGACTCCATCAAGATCCGGGGCGTGGAGCGTCTCACCGGCGGCACCTACTGCATCATCCCCGACCAGATCGAGGCGGGCACCTATATGGCCGCTGTGGCCGCCACCGGCGGTCAGCTGCTGCTGAAGAACATCATTCCCAAGCACATGGACTGCATCAGCGCCAAGCTGATGGAGATGGGCGTCGTGGTGGAGGAGAACGACGACACGCTGCTGGTGCGCCGCAGCGAGCCGCTGCAGAAAACCAACGTCAAGACGCTGCCCTACCCCGGCTTCCCCACGGATATGCAGCCCCAGATCGCCGCCGTGCTGTCCCTGGCGCAGGGCACCAGCCTTGTCACCGAGGGTGTCTACGGTGCCAACCGCTTCAAGTATGTGGACGAGCTGAAGCGCATGGGTGCCCACATTCAGGTGGACGGCAAGGTGGCCGTCATCGAGGGTGCCGGCCAACTGGTGGGCGCGCCCATTCAGGCCTGCGACCTGCGGGCCGGTGCGGCGCTGGTCATCGCCGGTCTGGCCGCCAAGGGCACCACCGAGCTCAGCTGCGTCCAGTATATCGAGCGCGGCTACGAGGATCTGGTGGGCAAGCTCCGCGCCGTGGGCGCGGATATCGCCATGGTGGACGTGCCCGAGGAGAGCGAAGTCGAATCCCACATCAGCTGACATACACCTTCCAGCGTCCGCTGCGAGAGGCCGCAGCCTTTGCGGCTTGCTGCAACGGACGCTGTCATTTTTCCGGAAAGGTACATACCGCTTTGATCTCTGTACATACACTGGCCAGCGGCTCCGAGGGCAACAGCCTGCTGGTCTCCGCCTGCGGCGTCCACCTGCTGGTGGATGCCGGCATCTCCGCCCGCCGCATCAAGCAGTCCCTTGCTCTGCTGGATCTGACGCCGGACGACCTGTCCGCCATCCTCATCACCCATGAGCATACAGATCACACGGCGGGCCTTGCCACCCTCCTGAAGCACCATGCCGTCCCGCTGTACGCCAGCGGCGGCACGGCCTTCTATCTCCGCAGCCGCCTGCCGGGGCTGGACGATCACCTGCGCCTTGTATCCCCCGGCAGCGTCTTTGCCGTTGGCCCCGCACAGGTGACGGTGTTCGCCACCAGCCACGACGCGGGGGAGGGCGTGGACTACCGCATCGACTGCGGCGGCGAGTCGGTGGGCATCCTCACCGATACCGGCTTCGTGCCGGAGCCGGCGGCCGCCGCTCTCACCGGCGTAGACCTGCTGGTGCTGGAGAGCAACCACGATGTGGAGTGGCTGCTGTCCGGGCCGTACCCCTACCCCCTGAAGCAGCGCATCCTGGGCCGGCGGGGCCACCTGTCCAACGAGGACGCCGCCGCCTTCGCCCGCCGCATGGCGGAATGCGGCACCCGCCGCTTCGTGCTGGCCCACCTGAGCCGGGAGAATAACACCCCCGCCCGCGCCCTGCAGGTCATGGAGACGGCGCTGTCTGATCTGGATGTCTCCGTGGATGTGGCGCCCCGTGGTGAACTCAGCGTCTGCTATGAAGCGGAGGTAAGCGTATGCAGAAGGTAACGATCCTCTGCGTGGGAAAGCTGAAGGAAAGGTTCTATATCGACGCTGCTGCCGAGTATGTCAAGCGCCTCCAGCGGCTGTGCCGTCTGGAGGTCATCGAGCTGCCGGAGAGCCGCCTGCCCGATGACCCCTCCCCCGCTGAGCTGCGCCGCGCCCTGCAAACGGAAGCCGCCGCCATCCGGGAAAGGCTGCCTAAGGGCGGCGCGCTGGTGGCGCTGTGCATCGAGGGAAAGCCCTGCTCCAGTGAGGAGCTGAGCCGCCGTCTTACGGACTTCGGCGTGCAGGGCAAGACCCAGATCACCTTCCTCATCGGCGGCAGCGTGGGGCTGGACGAAAGCCTGAAGCAGCAGGCCGACTGGCGGCTTTCCATGTCGCCCATGACGTTCCCCCACCACATGGCCCGCATCATGCTGCTGGAGCAGATCTACCGCGCCTATCAGATCGCCGGCGGCGCAAAATATCACAAATAGGAGGTCATCCCATGGAGAATTGGAGCTTTACCGGCCGTCCGGACGTGCCTGCGTGGCCCAAGGACGAAGCCGGACACGACGAAAGGGCCGTGCTGCTGAAGCAGACCTTTGACTCCGCCGCCGATGCCGACACCGTCATTTCCCTGCTGTCGGCCTACGGTGTCCCCTGCTTCAAGTATTACGACCGCGAGGGCGGGGCCGGCAAGGTCATCAACGGCTTTTCCGGCTTCGGCGTCAGCCTGTATGTCCCCGCCTCCCGTCTGGAGGAGGCGCAGGAGCTGCTGACCTCCCGGCCCGTGGAGGAAGACGAATAAGTACATATCATCCCGAAAGGAGTACCTATATGAGCTACAAACAGGAATACGAGCGCTGGCTCCACAGCGACGCCCTCTCCCCCGCCGAGCACGCGGAGCTGGAGAGTATCGCCGGCGACGAAAAGGAGATCGAGAACCGCTTTTACGGGCCGCTGGAGTTCGGCACCGCCGGTCTGCGCGGGACCATGAAGGTAGGCCTGCACCAGATGAACATCCACGTCATCCGCTGGGCCACGCAGGGCTTTTCCAACGTCATCGCCGCCGAGGGCGAGGAGGCCAAAAAGAAGGGCGTGGCCATCTGCATGGACTGCCGCAACAACAACATGCTCTTTTCCCATGCCGCCGCGGAGGTCTGCGCCGCCAACGGCATCCATGTCCGCATCTTCGAGTCCCTGCGCCCCACGCCGGAGCTGAGCTTCGCCGTCCGCTACTACGGCTGCCAGGCGGGCATCAACGTCACCGCCAGCCACAACCCCAAGGAGTACAACGGCTACAAGGTCTACTGGTCTGACGGCGCGCAGCTGCCGCCCCAGCACGCCGACGCCATCGCCGCCCAGCTGGAGAAGATCGACATCTTCACCGGTGTGAAGCGCATGGACTTCGATGAAGCCGTAAAGGCCGGCCTCATCGAGATCATGGGCGAGGAGACGGATCGCGCCTTTATGGAGAACGTCATGGCCATGGTCAATGACCGGGATTCCATGGCCAAGGTGGCCGACACCTTCAAGGTGGTATACACCCCGTTCCACGGCTGCGGCTGGAAGCTGGTGCCGGAGGCTCTGCGGGGTCTGGGCGTAAAGCACCTGTACTGCGTGGAGCAGCAGATGGTGCTGGACGGCAACTTCCCCACCGTGGCCTCCCCCAATCCGGAGAATCCGGAGGGCTTCTATCTGGCCATCGAGCTGGCGGATAAGGTGGGCGCGGACTTCATTCTGGGCACCGATCCCGACAGTGACCGCGTGGGCATCATGGTGCGCGACCACAGCGGCAAATTCGTGGCCGTCACCGGCAACCAGACCGGCGTGCTGCTGCTGGACTACCTCATCGGCGCGCTGCGCCGGGCCGGCAAGATGCCGGAGAAGCCGGTGTTCCTCAAGTCCATCGTCACCACCAACATGGCCCGCAAGGTGGCCGAATCCAACGGCGTCACCTGCTACGACACCTTCACCGGCTTCAAGTTCATGGCCGAGAAGAAGGGCGAGCTGGAATCCTCCGGTCAGGGCGAGGTCATCATGTCCTACGAGGAGAGCTACGGCTACATGCTGGGCGACTACGTCCGGGACAAGGACGCCGTCACCGCCTCCCTGATGGTCACGGAGATGGCCGGCTGGTACGCCGCGCAGGGCATGACCCTCTACGATGCGCTGCTGGCGCTGTACGCCAAGTACGGCTGGTACGGCGAAAAGACCCACAACCTTGTGATGCCCGGCGTGGACGGTCTGGAGAAGATGGCCGCGCTGATGAAGCGCCTGCGCCAGACGCCGCCCGCCGAGATCGCCGGCGTCGCCGTGTCCGTCCGCAAGGACTACGCCGACGGCACCGCCGTGGACTGCGCCACCGGCGCTGCCTCTCCCATGGAGCTGCACGGCAGCAACGTCCTGCGCTACGAGCTGGCCGACGGCACCACTATCCTCGTCCGCCCCTCCGGCACGGAGCCCAAGATCAAGGTCTACATCCTGACGCAGGGCAGGGACGCGGCGGAGCGGGACGCCAACATCGCCAAGTACTCCGCATGGGTGGAAACGCTGACCAAATAACCGCCCCTCCACAAAAAAATACCGGGAGCCTTGGAAAAGGCTCCCGGTATTTTCTGTATTTTCCGGTTTTTCAGGGATATTTCCATGTTATTTCCATGGTTTGCAGGGGGTCATCTCCACGTCTCGCTGAAGAAATAGACCGCCAGCATGCCCGGGCCCACATGGGCGCCGGTCACCGGCTCGTGGCACACGGTGAGGATCTCGCCGGTGCAGCCCACCTGCCGCAGCCGGGTGGCCACATGCAGCGCGTCCGCCGGAGAACCGGCGTGGGAGATGCCCACAGGAGCGCTTTTGTCCTCCGCCATCCGGTCGTAGAGCTTCACCAGCTCCTCCATACCGGCCTTCCTGCCCCGCACCTTGGCCAGCATCACGATCTTGCCTTCCTCATCGCCCTGCAGGATGGGCTTGATCTGCAGCAGCGTACCGGCCAGCGCCGCGCTGCCCGAGATACGCCCTCCCTTACGCAGGAACTTGAGATCGTCCACCATGAAGTGCTGGCGCATCTTGCCGCACAGCTCCTCACAGCGCACCACGATCTCCTCCAGTACGCGGCCCTCCGCCGCCAGCCTGGCGGCCTCCAGCACGATCAGGCCCTCGCCCAGCGACGCGCCCCGGGAGTCCAGCACGCGGATCTTCCGCTCCGGGTACTGCTCCGCCAGCTCGCGGGCCACCAGTCCCACACCCCAGCAGGTGCCGCTGACGCCGCCGGACAGGCCCACATACAGCACATCGTCGCCGTTGACGAGGTGGGGCTCCATGCCCTGCCGCGCCGCGTCCGGCGTGACCATGGAGGTCTGCACCACCGCGCCGCGCCGCATGGCGTCGTAAAAGCTGCGGCCGTCGAACTCGGCGGCGGTGTCCGCCGGTTCGCCGTCCACCGTATAGGTCAGGCAAAGCTCGCCGATGCCGTACTGCTCCAGCAGGGCCTTGGGCAGGTTTGCCGCGTTGTCAGTCATGATCCGTACCATAATGTATCTCCTTTTGCTCTTGTTCGTTACAGCTGTGGCGTGACCCACTGGGCCAGCGTGTCAAACAGCTGCCTGTACCCCGGCATGGTCAGGTGGATGCCGTCCGCCGCGATCATCTGCGGCAGCTCCCGCAGCGGCAGAAAGCGGCGGCGGACGTCGATGAGAGGCAGCCCCTCGCTCATGGCGAAGGATGCTACCGTGTCGGAGTACAGCTCCTGATGCCGGTAGATGCGGCCCTCGTCGCCCAGCCACTGTAAAATGCGCTCCCGACTTAGCCCGTCTCTGCAAATATAATCCAAATAACGCTTCCCGTCAATAGGCGGCAGCGTCATCAGCACAGGCTGCACCCCGGCCCGCACCAGCTCCGCCACCGTCTGCTTCAGCTTGGCCAGGAACTCCGGCAGCTCCGTGCGGGGCTTGTGCTCCCCCTCCGGGTCGGCGGCGATGCCCGCCCAGTCGAAATCACTGTCGTTGCCGCCGTAGGCCACCAGCGCCCAGCGGGCGTCCATGCCCCGCTGCACGTCGTGCGCCACCAGCGACAGCCCCTTGCTGATGGTGGAGCCCATCTTGGCCCGGTTCACCACCTCCAGCCGCTCCGTGGGGTACCGGGCCATGACCTCCGCCAGATGGAAATGATACCGCATGGCCTCATCCGGCACGGTGGCCTTCAGCAGCGAATCCCCATACACATACGCCCGTTCCATAGTATACCCTCCTCAGCGATTTTTTCATAATATAACATATTAGGTGATATGCGTCAAGATATCATATTCACGTTTTTCTTGTCAAGCACAGCCATTTGTGATATAGTGTATTACGTTTATAAGTCAGGGGGCGTTTTTATGCAGTACGACAAGGATCTTGTGGCTCATAAGCTGCGGCGGTGGGACAAGTTCATCACCGACTATCACCTGCCGGATTGGAACGCCATTCCGGATCTGGGCCTGTATATGGATCAGGTCATCGTGCTGCTGGAGCAGTATCTCAGCTTCATACCCGCACCGACGGGGATGAAGGAGCGCTTTGTGACCTCCTCCACCATCAACAACTATGTGCGCCTGAAGATCATGCCGGCGCCGGTGAAGCGCAAGTACCACCGGGTACACATCGCCTACCTCATCATGATCCTCACCATGAAGCAGAGTCTCAGCATCAGCGACGTACAGAAGGTCATCCCGCCGGACAGCAGCGAGGAGGAGGTACGGGCGGTCTACCAGGACTACTCGGAGAAGTTCCGGCGGCTGGCGCTGTTCTTCAACCAGCAGGTGCAGACCGGCGCGGAGGGCATCCGCACACCGGGGCAGACCGGCGACAACGCCGTGGAGCTGCTGGTCATCGAGAGCGCGCTGATCGCGGGGTTCTCCAAAATTCTGGCGGAGAAGCTGATCCGTCTGTGCGGCGCCGACACGGAGGATGTGCTGGCGGCGGAAAAGGAGACAGCTCAGCCGTAACAGGACGCCGCAAAACCGCTATCTATGCAGAAAGCAGCCATTTCCCACAGGAAATGGCTGCTTTTTTACTTCCTACCGTCATCCCGGTGGGCGTTGATCTTCTCCTTGTTGAACATGCAGAACGCCGTCATCAGCAGAATGCGCAGATCGAAGGCCGGCGACCAGTTCTCGATGTAGTACAGATCGAACTCGATGCGCTTGGTGATGGACGTGTCGCCCCGGAAGCCGTTGACCTGCGCCCAGCCGGTGATACCGGGACGCACCTGATGCTTCACCATATAGCGGGGGATCTCCTCCTTGAACTGCTCCACGAAGAACGGCAGCTCCGGCCGGGGCCCGATGAGGCTCATGTCGCCCTTGAGCACGTTGAAGAATTGGGGCAGCTCGTCCACGGAGCACTTGCGGATCAGGGAGCCGAACCACGTCTTGCGGTCGTCCACATTTTTGCTCCAGCCGGTGTTCTGGCTGCTGTTCACCTTCATGGAGCGGAACTTGTACATGTAGAACGGCTTTTTGTCCTTGCCCACCCGCTCCTGCTTGAAAATGATAGGCCCAGGAGAGGACAGCTTCACGCCGATGGCCGCGATGAGCATCAGCGGCGAGGTCAGCACGATCAGCAGCAGCGAGCAGACGACATCCACCGCCCGTTTGAAAAAGGCATTGCCCAGATTGTCCAGCGGGATGCGCCGCAGGTTGATCAGCGGCAGGCCGTCCACACTGTCGAATTGGGGGTTGGAGGGCATATACTTCACATAGGACGGCACCACGGACAGCTTCGTGCCGTCCTTTTCGCAGGCATTGATAATCTTGCCGATCCACTGGCCCTCCTCCGTGGGCAAGGCCACCACCACCTCGTCCGGCTGCTCCCGCTGAAAGACCTCCTCCAGCTGGGCGTAAGTGCCGCAGTAGGGCAGGGCGTCCCAGCCGCTCTGATCCGCCACATAGCCCACCACCTGATAGCCCAGGCGCTTATCCGACGTGACCCGTTCCAGATACGTCTCGGCGCTTTCGCCGTGACCCACCAGCAGCACCCGCTTCTGGTTATAGCCCATGGCGCGGTAGCGCCGCAGGATCATCCGCAGCGCGCCCCGCTTGCCCACCAGCAGGAGCGTGGCCACCGCGTAGAAGAACGCCACCGACCAACGGGACGTTTCGCCCAGCCGCAGCACGAACATGGCCGCCATGACGATCAGCGCCACCAGCAGCTCCAGCACCGCCACCCGGCCCGCCTCCACATGGAACCGCACGGCCCGGAAGGATTCGTACAGTCCCGCCACGGCAAAGACCAGCAGCGTCAGCGCCGCCGCCACCACGCCCAGCCAGACGTAGTAGTTGAAGGGCATGCCCTTGACGCCGTGGAACAGCTCAAAGCGCAGCCAGTAGGACACCAGCATGGCCAGAAAGACCGCCACCGCGTCGGTGAGCACATTGAATTGATTGAGCAGACGTTGGTTTTCCCGTATCATATCCGTTTTCCTTTATCACCCGTCACGGACAGGTATCGTTCCATCACCTGCGGCAGCACCGTATCCAGCGCGTACCGCTGCATCTTTTCCCGGCCGGCCTGTCCCAGCCGCGCACGCAGCCCGGCGTCCTCCGCCAGCGTCCGCACCGCGGCGGCGAGGGCCGCCTCGTCCCCACGGGGGAACAGCAGACCGTTTTCCGGCCCGATCAGGTCGGTATGGCCCTTTACGGCGCTGGCTGCCGCCGGCAGGCCGCAGGCCATGGCCTCCATGATGTTGAAGGGCAGTCCCTCCGACCGGCTGGCGGACACGGCGATATCCGCCGCACCCAGCCACGCCGGGATATCGTGTACCTGCCCCGGAAACTGCACACGATCCGCCACGCCCAGCTGGGCGGCCAGTCCACGGCATGCGTCCAGCAGCTCGCCGCTGCCCGGCAGCAGCAGCTTGATGTGCGGCGGCAGGCGCTTCATGGCCCGCAGCAGCATGGCCTGATCCTTCCGGCCGGAAAACTCCGCCGGGTAGAGCAGGGCGATATCCCCCTCCGTCAGGCCCAGTCTGTCCCGCATGGCCTGCCGCGTCTCCCCCGCCGCACGGAAGCGGCTGAGATCCACGCCCATGCCGGGTATCTCCTCCACCCGGGCCGCCGCGTGGTGCGCCGCGGCCCACCGGGTATCCCATGCGTTCATGGTCAGCAGCAGGTCGGTCTGGGGCGCTGTCAGCAGCTCCGCCCGCGTCAGCAGCAGCTTTTTGACCGCCGGCGTCTCGTCGGTAAACAGGTAGCCGTGCATCACATTGACGATGGGCGGGCGGTTTTTCATGCCACGCGCCGCCCAGCGGGTGAAGAACGATGCCAGCGACGTGTGGGTGATGACCAGATCGTAGTGCTCCCGCTCCATCATCCTCCGCAGCAGCTTTGCCGCCCGGAGGTTGGCCGGGGAGGACATCTTCTTCTCCAGCGGCAGCGCGGCGGTCACATCGGCAAAGGGGATGTCCCGCATGGCGCCGCCGCAGGCTACATCCACCTGCCAGCCCAGCTCACGGAAGCGCCGGAGGTAGGGCAGGTGGAAATTGACGATATGGGAAAATGTGGACGCCGTGATAAGAACGGACGGCATAGGCGTTCCTCCTCTTCTGCTGTTATGACGCCGCGGACTGGCCCAGCATGCTGTCGAGGTAATCCGACACGTCGCTGCTCAGGCTGATGGTGCCCAGATTATCCCGGTTCCAGCCTTCCAGCTTCTCCCGCAGGCGGGCCGTCCCCTGCAGAAAGGCGTCACTGTTGTCGTTGTACTGCATGACCAGACGGAAGCTGGCGTCCCATGTGCCGGGGTTGGAGGGTGTGTAGTCCACGAACTTCTCCAGCATGGCGAAGCCCTTTTCCACATTCCCCAGATTGAAATATGACTCCGCCAGATACTTGGGCACGGAGTTGGAGTTCAGCTTCTCCAGATCGGCCATGTAGCGCTCCACCGTCTCCCGCATGTCGCCGGACAGCTCACCCGCCGCCGAGGCGTTGTACACATAGGTCAGCTTGTGATCCGCCCACTCGTAGGGATCCATGTCCGCTGCCCGCGCCATGGCGCTGTAGCTGCCCTGACGGCTCAGACGCGCCGCCAGCAGGTTCAGGAGCAGCAGTACGCTGAACACCGCCAGACCCAGCGCCTCCGCCCGCACTATCCAGCGGCGGGCCCGCTTCCCCGCGAAGCGCAGGGGCACCAGCCGGCCGCAGCTCAGGTTTATGACGGCCAGTGCGCCGAAGCCGAAGGGCAGGAAATAGCCGCTGGAGAAGATGACCTCCACGGCGGCGTGGATCATCAGGAACAGCAGCAGCGCGCACAGCGCCGGGGCCATGGTCAGCTGCTCCTCCCTGTCCCCGCGCCACAGGCGGAACAGGCCCACGGCGTTGGCCGCCAGCAGGCCCAGCCACAGGGCAAGGCCGATCAGGCCCGTCTCCACCATGGTCTGGATATAGTGGTTATGGACGTACTTCGTCTCGTAGTGATAGGTCTGCACGTTGTAGATGCCGTTTTCAAAAGCGCCCATGCCCAGTCCGACGATGGGACTGCGCTTGAACAGCTTCATGGCGTCACTGACATACACGAACCGCTGCGCCACGTTGCCCTCGGCCCGCAGGGTCTGGATGCGCCCGGCAATGGCCTCCGGCAGCAGCCTGTACTTCAATTTCAGTTCGCCGGACACCGCGCCCTCGTAGCGGATAGCGGTGATGTCCACCGTCTCATCGGCACTGATGAGGAACGTCACGGACTGGTTGCCCTCCGGGGCGGTGAACACCGCGCCGTCCGCCTCGCCCTTGTACACCGTGATCTTGCGGTTCATCACCGCGTCCTCACGGGTCTGGGTCTGCACCCGCACCGTCACGGGGCCGCTGGCCTCCACATGCAGGGTGTACTCCCCCGCGTCCAGATACGCGCCGCGTGTGATCTGCTCTCCGGCGCTCATATGGATGGCGCCTGTCCAGCTCACCGCCAGCACCATGGCCGCTATGGCGGCGGCCAGCACCGCCAGCAGCACGATATTCACGGTCTTCATCCGCCGCGCCATGCGCTGCGCCAGCGGGCGTCCCACAAAGATGTCCAGTGCGCACAGCGCCGCAGCGGCGGCCAGCACCGCCAGCAGCGGCAGCATCTGCGCCTTCCGCCCGGCGGCGGCGTAGGCCGGCAAGACCGCCAGACTGGCCGCTGCCGTCAGCAGCAGCGTCTCCGCCATCAGCACGAAGGAGACGGCGCGGCGCTCCCCCCGCTCCAGCAGCAGGAGCAGCAGGAATGCCGCCGCGATGGCCGCCATCGCACCGCGGCTTACCGCCAGCAGGAACACGGTGCTGCTCAGCAGCAGGCACGACAGGTGCAGGCAGCGCTCCGTCCGCTTCTCCGCCGTCACCGCCAGACCCAGCGACAGCAGGATGGCCACGCCGGCGCAGCCCGCGAATACGTTGGGATTTTCAAAGATGGTCTTGAGCCGCTGCTCCTGCAGCACCGAGCCGAGGATCATCGGCGCGCCCAGCTCCGAGGTCAGTGTGGCCAGCAGGTTATACAGCACGCGGGTGGACACGGTGTCGATGCTGAACAGCGCCGCCAGCGCGCCCGTTACCTCCAGCACCACGGCGGCACACCGTCCGGTGCGGTGCTCCCGCTCCGGCTCCAGCGCCGTCAGCAGCAGCGCCATGCCGGCCGCCGCCGCCACCTTCAGGAACTCATACAGCGCGAACTTGCCGGAGGGCGCGTACAGCGTGGAGATGCCGTCCAGCAGGACATACAGCCCCAGCAGCAGCGCCGGCCACGTCATGCGCTGCGCCAGCGTCCGGCCCCGTATGACCGCGCATACGATGGCCGCCAGCAGCACCACCAGCGTGATGCCCTTGTTGCTGCCGTGGAGCATCAGGCATGTGATGAAAAAGTAAAAAACCGCCAGCACCGGCACCAGCCACGGATGCCGCAGCTCCTGCGGCGCTCCCACAGCGGGCGGGGCCTCCCTGCGGCCTCTTTTCTTCGCCATAGTGTTCTCCTTACTCTTGATACCGTCAGTTAACAAGGGCAAACACGCCTGACAGCGCGTCTTTCCGG
>UMHX01002857.1_pt1 | contig 11875 bp, 9 predicted proteins | sample 1965651 | NCBI WGS metagenome assembly UMHX01 (sample SAMEA4836109, study PRJEB28245) | human gut metagenome | biome: gut microbiome; material: fecal sample | place: Denmark | collected 2008 | reverse complement strand
TGCTGTAAGCAGAGATAAAAATGTCGCAAAGAGTGCACGTATTTTTTTCTCTTTTTTCAGGGCATATTCAATATTGTCGGAGTGGCAATATGGACAATATTTCATTTGTTTTGCTATTATCTCATTTTGTTCAAGTACTTTCAGAGCTTTTTCGTATTCATCTTCATACACAAAAATATCTACGCCAATATTATTGATATAGCCTTTTAGTATGTTTGAGCTATTTTCATTATGTAATATGCCAGCAATACCTTCGTTTTCTAAAGCTCCTAAAATAAGCCTTGCTTGAAACGAGCTGTCGCAAGTGATAAGCCTGACTGTTTTCATCTGGTTCTGATATTATAATTCTTTTGAAGACTTTCTGAACAGCCTCCGTAAGATAGTTCCAGGTATGGTATATCTGAAAGTATTCAGCTCGTCTGTTCGTTCGTCTACTTTTTTCAATAATCCTTCAGCATCTTTCTCTGAAATGACACCATTTGATTCCATTTGCTTGATTGTTCTGCGCTCGTTACTTAATAACATGCGAATCGATTTTAACGTTAAGGCATGTTTGTAAGCTCTGGGGAAGTTTATAGCTAAACTGTCTATAAGTTCACTCATAGCTTTTATGTTCTGGTTTATTTCTTCTTTTAGCGTGTTTACAATCGATTGCTCATTGAGTAAGTCAGAGTTCTTTAATTCATCCAAGAATTTCAAATCTTCTTTCTGTAGAATGATAAATCCTCTTCCCAAGTCGTAAATTAGTGCGATGCGTTTACGGAAATAGAAGCTCATCAGGTTGTGTAGGTAGGGCTCTTTTCTTAAACTGTTCAGTAAAGCAGTCCGGTTGCAGAAACGAAATATTGAAAGGCGATTGTCTAATGGATATGTTCCGTCATGATCGTATAGTTCGTCTAATGAGTTCATTAATCTGCGGAAAGTACTTTGCGATATAATGCCTTCATCATAGAGTTGATGGCAGAGAGCCTTTTCTCTATCTAGTACACGTAAGCGAACTTCTGTAAGCATGGCATGAGTTCCTGCTGTATGAGTAACTTCCTGCGGCTTTGGAAAAATATAGTGTCTGACTTTTTCCCAATTGGTACCCTCCAAAGCATCACGCTTTTCTAAACGTTCCAGATATTTTTCTGAATTTTCACGAATGGTTTGCTGGATTTTATTTTCTAATATAATGCGTGCCGAGGGTATATTGATTAATCCTAATTTATTCAGCAACCATCGTGTCGTAGTAGCATTTACGCAAAGTGTTAATGTGACTATTCCGGCTGTGAAAAATAATACTTGACTGCGTACATTTTCAGGTATAGCAGGGGTATAAGATACCATTAAAGCCAGTGTCATACCTAATGCTCCACGTAATCCTCCCCATGTCAATATAACGGACTCACGTTTACTTAATCCATATCCCATTCTTTTCATAAGTGGATATAATAACATTATCATGGCGAAGCGGAATAAGTTGAGGCAAATGTAAATCAGTATTAGAATTCCTAGTGCTCCCCATGTAAAATTGACTTTCTGGGCAATTACGATTCCTACCAAAATAAAAATCAGTGTGTTTGCGATATAGGTAAGGAGCTCCCAGAAATGTTCCATGAAATTATTAACTTGGGGTTTTAATCTTGGCTTACCTACGTAAGTGACAGTTAATCCAAAAACCAGCAGGGCTATGACTCCTGAAACTCCCAAATAATATTGAGAAACAATAAAGGTGAGATAAGCTGAGAGGATCACAGCACTGTTTTGGATCATTTCTTCTGAGTTTATTCGGGTAATAAACCAAATAACAAGGCGTGCCAGTAGGAATCCCAATAGTGTACTAATACTTACTACTTGTATAAATTCCATTACTGGTGAGGAGGAACTTCCTCCCGTTGCTGCATAAGTTCCGAAAAACAGCATGAAACATACGATACCTGTGCCATCATTTAGAAGTGATTCTGCGTCAACAAGTGTAGAGAATCGTTTACTGGTCTTTAATTCATGAAGTAAAGCAACGACTGCAACCGGGTCGGTAGCACTAATTAAAGCTCCGAACATAAGCGCAAGTCCCCATGTCCACGATTCAAATCCAGGAACAATATGGGCGATTCCTATTAATAATGTACCGGTAAGAAGCATACAAATGATGAGCCCCGGGACGGCAAGTAGAGTTGCATTTGCTAATGTCTTTTTGAATATATGCAGGTTGAGTTCATAAGCTGCATCAAAGATTAAAATGGGGAGAAATAAGTAGAGTATTAAATCAGGATTGATATTGGCCACAGAGTTTACACCTTCTGACAGATCACTCCAAAAATTAAAAATTCCATAACGATTTAATAAACCTACTAACAGTCCGACGGCAAATAGTCCTACTGTATATGGAATACGTGTGTGCCGTAATAATGATTTTAATAAAGCTCCGATAACAAGTCCACCAATAGTTAATAACAGTGGTGCCAAAAATGAAGTGTCTTCCATAAATATTAGTTGTTAGGATATTTCTTTTTAAGCAAAGGTAACCATTTAAATATTCTTCTCCTATGTTTTATCTATATAATTTGAGGCTATTTGTCGTGCAACAGCTCTACTAGGCTTACCTGTATCAGTTAGCGGGAGTGTATCTATTCGTATGATTTGCTTTGGACGCCAATAAGGAGGAAGTTTTTTTATGGATTCGTTTATTTGTTCGTGGTTTATATGAACCGCTTCTATTAATAAAACTATCCGCTCTCCAAATTTAGGATCAGGTACGGAGGTTATCATAAATGGACAATCGAGTAAGGACTTGAGTTCTTTTTCTACTTGCTCGATTTGTACTTTAACTCCTCCTGTATTGATTGTGTTATCTTTTCTTCCTAAAATACGAAATTGTCCGTGTTGATTAAATTCTGCAATATCATTGGTTCTTAAAAGTTCTGAACATACTGAAGGTGCATGAATTATCAACGTATTTTCTTCTGATAAGCTGAGGCTGACATTATCAAATGGAGTGTACCAATCTGAGTGGTCACTTCCATTCAGTCGGCGTAGTGCAATGTGTGAAAGTGTTTCTGTCATTCCGTATGTGCTCCATACTGCATGAGGAAACTCTTGCAGAGCTTTTCCAAGTGCATCATCTATAGCTCCTCCACCAATAATAAGATGTTGTATCTGCATGAGTAACTTTCGTTCAGACGGAACTTGTAGCGAATTGAATACTTGCATAGGAATCATGGCAGAAAATACCGGAGGAGTTTCTATGTTTTGCATCGGATGACCGCATGGAGGAATGGGAATGAGATTTAATCCCGCTACGAGTGAACGTACCACAACCATTTTCCCTGCTATGTATTGTAAAGGCATGCAGAGCATAGCACTATCGCCTTGATGTAGTTTGAGGAAAGAAATTGTTAGTATGGCACTATTCATCATTTTTCTTTTCTCTACCCAAAGCTCTTTAGGCTGTCCTGTTGAGCCAGATGTATGAACTTTTAGCGTGTTGCTGTCGTCAAACCATTCTGCCAAAAAATCAGCAAGGGAAGAATAGAAACTATCCTTTCCATATAGGTCATAGAATTTTTTCTGTAGAAGGCTTTTTTCGTCAGAAGCAGAAATCTTTGCTTCCGAAGCGGTATAACGTTCACCATTAATGGTAATAGTTTGTTGAGCTCTTTGAGTGATAAATGTTGTCATGGGCAATGTCATAATAGGAATTTGTTGAAGTCTGGTTCTTTTTCTTCTGGATGAAACCATAAGCAATCTCCTTGTATATGAAGCGGATAATCGATATTATCAGTGAAAAGCATACCAGTTCCTAATCCTTGAGGTATATCCGGACTTAATGTAGCACACCATTGTGCGATGGCATTTAGTCCGATGTTAGATTCAAGTGCTGAAGTAACCCATGAACCAATTCCCCGTTCCTTGGCTAGTTTTATCCATTCAGTAGCCCCCTGTATTCCTCCATGAAGAGAGGGTTTTAATATGATATATTGTGGTCGGATTGTTTCGAGTAATTCTATTTTGTGTGCAATAGTGTTTATGCCTATAAGTTCTTCATCCAGAGCTATTGGAAAAGGAGATTGTTGGCATAGTGTCGCCATTTCTTTCCATTGACCTGCACGAATAGGTTGTTCGATGGAGTGTATGTGGAATGCATGTAAGCTTTCCAATTTGAAAGGGGCATCAGCGGGAGAGAACGCCCCATTGGCATCCAACACGTAGTTCTATCTGCTCGGGAGAGAAATGCTGTCTTATATGCTCCAGTAGTTCAAGTTCTTTATTGAAATCGATTGCGCCGATTTTGACTTTAATACATCTGAAGCCCAATTTCATTTTTTCTTCTATGCGGGAATACATTTCATCGAAATTTCCCATCCATATGAGTCCATTGATGGGTATTCCTTTTTCTCCCTTTGAGAAAGGAGTGTCCCAAAACTGTAAATTGCCAGCTTTCAGGTGAGCAAATGCGGTCTCTAATCCAAACAGCATAGATGGATAAGGGCGAAGGGCTTCGTAATCAAGATAGCCATTTAACTCTGTCTGATGGCAGTGATAAGCCAGAATTTCACTATAGTCTGGTAAGTCGTCACAACTTAATGCTGGAAGTGGTGCACATTCTCCTACGCCATATTTTCCTGTTTGGGTATCAGTGAGCAGTACATACCATACTTTACGTGTATGATAAACTCCTCTAGATGTTCCGGCAGGCTGCTTGAAGTGTAATGTTTTGGGGATGATTTTTATTGTATACATAGGCGTTTGATCTTGATCTGATTTAAAAAGGTACTTAGAAAGAAAAAACTTTCTGACGATATGTGCAGAAAGTTTTTTCGATATTGTTTATGGCATTTTAGGGAATTTGCTCCAGTCTGGTTTGCGTTTTTCCAAAAATGCTCGTCCTCCTTCTTGTGCCTCTTCTGTCATATAATAAAGCATAGTGGCATCTCCGGCAAGTTCTTGTATGCCGGCTTGTCCATCTAATTCTGCATTCAGTCCGGCCTTAATCATACGTAGAGCAAGAGGGCTATGTTGCATCATGGTTTCCGCCCATTCTACTACTTCATCCTCCAATGAATCGAATGGAACTACCTTGTTTACTAATCCCATTTCAAGAGCTTCTTGTGCTGAATACTGACGGCAGAGGAACCAGATCTCTCTGGCTTTCTTTTGACCGACGATACGTGCCAGATAAGAAGAGCCGAACCCTGCATCAAAACTACCTACTCTTGGTCCTGTCTGTCCGAATATAGCATTTTCGGAAGCTATTGTCAAATCGCAGACTACGTGCAGGACATGTCCTCCTCCAATGGCGTAACCATTTACCATAGCAATTACTGGCTTAGGTATGGAACGAATTTGTTTTTGCACATCTAGCACATTCAGTCGAGGAACTCCATCTGTACCGATATATCCTCCATGACCTTTCACATGCATATCTCCGCCAGAACAGAATGCTTTATCTCCAGCTCCAGTCAGAACAATGACGTTTATATCTTGACACTCACGGCAATAATATAGCGCATCACTTATTTCGGATGTAGTTGTCGGAGTAAATGCATTGCGGTAACGTGGACGGTTAATTGTAATTTTGGCAATTCCATTATAAAATTCAAAAAGAATATCTTGATACTCTTTTATCGTTTTCCATTCTCTCTTTTGTGACATAGTGGATTTATTTTTGTTTTAGGTTATGGTAATATTCTTTGAGTAATTCGATATCTAATGCTTTGTCTGTAAATACTTCCAGAAAAATCGGATGGGTAGTTACATCAGGTTGGGTAAATACATTTATGGCAGTATGTAGTTCATTTTCATTATGTGCTGAAAGATATTCGAATCCTCTGTCTTCTGCCCATGCACGTGCAGATGTTGTATGGGTAGCGGTGACAAAGCGTTGTGCATTCTCATGTAATTCCAAGCCTGGAAGTGCATGGAAAATTTCTCCTCCTGCATTGTTTAGAAGTAAAATACGTATGTTTGTGCCATAATTAGAATTCCAAAGGGCATTCATATCATAGAAGAAGCTCAAATCGCCTATGAAGATAAAGTTCAGTTTATCAGAAGCTGTTGCATATCCTAGTGCGGTAGACAGTGATCCTTCTATACCATTGGTACCTCTGTTGGACAAAATTTCCACTTCTTCAGGTAAATCGAACAGTTGTGCATAGCGTACTACGGAGCTATTGGCCAGATGTAAAGAACATGGAACAGGAAGATGTTGGATGACTTCACCAATGGCACTCATTTCCGAATATGCAAAACTAGCCTGTGGGATAGCTTTTGACCGTGTTTCCCAAATCTTTGGGTACTCTGGTGTACGGCTATCTAACATTGGGGCTATCTTCTCCAAAAATTCGAAAGGATCCATTTCTATGATAGTGGTCAGTGAACCAAACAAATCGACGACTTCTCCATCAACAGATACATGCCAATGCTCCATCGGGGGATGCTTACGCAGAAATTTTTTTAAGCGTTTTGAAATAATATGTCCTCCGTATGTGATGAGTAATTCAGGACGCATTTTTTCTTGTTCTTCATTGTTCATCGAGCAAAGTAGAGGCTCTATATTTCGTATAGGCATTCCGGGGATGGTACGATTACTTATATTTTCGGTGAACCATGCGAAATGCTTGTACAGCATTTTGGTATATTTTTTGTCGAACAGATAAATCAGATTCATTTGTCCGACCACGATCATGCGTCGCTGGTATTTGTTTAATCGTTCAATGAGCGGTTGGTAATCTTTATCATAAATATTTAGTCCCTGGTAACGTGTAATTACCCGTGCACTAGGTAACTCTTTTTCAGGAAGTAAAAAGAACGGCTCACTGATCGGAACGTTGATATGTACTGGCCCCTTACCATGATGGTTGAGTTCCAGCAGAGCTTCATTGATAAGTCGGTTGCAGAACCATTCACTTTCTTCGTTTGTTACTTCGGGTAAATTTACCGATTTTTTTACTAATGTACCGAATACTCCCGGTTGTGGTAATGTCTGCCCATCCATTTGTCCAATCCAGGCTGCTGGGCGATCAGCTGAAATTATTACTAATGGAACTTGCTGGTAAAAGGCTTCTGCTACAGCTGGGTGTAAATTTAATAATGCTGTACCTGATGTACAACACACAGCAACAGGAGTTCCCCCATGTAAGGCGAGTCCAAGTGCAAAGAAACCAGCACTTCGTTCGTCTGTCATCGGATAACATGTAAAGTCTGGTATATTGGCAAACGTTTGAACTATTGGAATGTTTCTACTTCCTGGACACAAAACGATGCGCTTTATTCCAAATGATCGAAGCAAAGAGGCTAGTTGTAATATGCTTTTTTTATCAGTATACATAGCTTTATTTTTATAAAATATTCCTCATGGTATTCATTTTCTGCTGTGTTTCTTCCCATTCTGTTTCAACGGTAGAGGAGGGAAGTATTCCGCCTCCGGCATAGAATGTTGCGGTTTTATCAGTAATATTCATACAGCGTAGATTGACATAAAGTGTTGTTTCACCTTGAGGATCTAGCCATCCGATAATTCCTGTATAATAAGCCCGGTTATATCCTTCATTGTTCAAAATGAAGTGGTATGCTTCTTCTTTGGGAAGGCCACATACTGCTGGAGTGGGATGAAGCTCCTGTAAAATGTCACCTAAATGAGCTGTATCTTTTAGCTCAAAATGAAAATCAGTTTTTAAATGGGCTAATTGTCCGGCTCGTGCCGTATAAGGACCTTTTTCTTTTAATTTGTTTCCGAAACGTTTTACAGTTTGCCGGATGTATTCACTGACAAATGCCTGTTCGTTCTGATTCTTTTCACTCCATTCCGTAGGCATTATTTCACCTTGCATAGGCATAGTGCCTGCAAGAGCTACTGTATGCCATTCTGTATCTTGTCCGCTTAAAATAATTTCAGGAGTACTTCCTATCCAGGTTCCAGTCTGTGGAGTGTGACATAAAGAAATCATCATACGTGGATAGTTATTACATGCACGTATAAATGCCGTAAGAGGAGAAAAATCTCCTTCTAATGCTTGAGTATAATTGCGTGACAGGACTAACTTTTTGAAAGTATTATCTTCTAGTGATGAAATGAAACGGGAGAAAACCTGTTCATATTTTTCTTTTGCTTCCTGAGCATTAGTACTTCTTTTTTCTTTTGAATTGAAGGATGAGGAAAATTCAAATGATATTGATGAGGCAAATGCTTCGAGAGTCTGACTGATATTTTCCCATTCGTGTGCAACTTTATCCGGGCGTATAAGGACTGCCGGATATTCTTCTGTTTGATGAAAAGGAGTCATGACAAATCCTCTTTTACCGTTTAAAGCTGCCGGGCTGTCTAGCACTTCTACATCTTCTTCTTCCTGTAAAACCAATATTGGCTCATCTGTCCAAGGCAGACGATATAGAGCAAAACTGAAAGGACTACGTGTAAGATTATCTATCAGCTTGTGAATTGTTGTTCCGGGAAGATTCATAATCGTTTTTTTACTATTAAATTAACAATGCGTGCAGTAGAAACTAATTTACCTTCAGGAGTGGTTATATCGACATTCCATACGTGTGAAGTACGTCCTCTGTGTACAAGTTTTCCCACAGCTTCGACGTAAGTACCTATTGGAACCATGTGTACATGGTTGGCACTTATCTGTATGCCGCAAGGCATTTGTCCAGGTTCACATAAAGGGATTGAACCGTATCCTGCAACAGTTTCTGCTAATGCAAGAGAGGCTCCTCCATTTAAAATGTCTACAGGCTCACATGGGCGTGAAGTGCGTTCGTCGACAGGCATTGTTGCTTTTACATAACCTTCTTCAACGGAGATAAGTTGAATTCCGAGATTTTTTGCTAATGACTCCGGAAGTTCATAACATTTCTTTTCGCTCGTTTGCATAAGTCTTATATTCGTAAACTTTTGCAAAGTTACAATTTTCCATTCAAAAGCTGGAATAAGGTGTGAGAAATTACCATATGTTAATCTTTCTGTCATGCCATTGTCGTACTTTTGCACCCGGATTCAAATATAAAATAATATATGAGAGATAGCATTGATTTTAAAACGATGAATATACCGAAGCTTTTTCGGAAACTTCTTATACCTACTGTATTAGGAATGATATTTAATGCGATATTTATTATAACAGATGGTATATTTGTAGGTAAAGGTATCGGAAGTGATGCGCTGGCTGCTGTTAATATTACGGCTCCCTTGTTTCTGATTAATACAGGAGTTGCTTTAATGTTTGGAATAGGTGCCTCGGTTGTTGCTTCTGTCCATTTATCACAAGGAAAAGTAAAGGTTGCACGTATTAATGTGACTCAGGCGATTATTGTATCATCTGTTTTATTATTGATTTATGCAATAGGAATCGTTTCGAATGTAGAGCGAGTTGCTGTCTGGTTGGGAAGTTCTGGACGTTTATTGCCTTTGGCTGTGGAGTATATGTACTGGTTTGTTCCTTTTTTGGTCTTTAGTGCTTTACTCTGCTCTGGTATGTTTTTTGTCCGTTTGGATGGGGCACCTAATTATGCAATGGTGTGTAATATCATTCCTGCTATAATAAATATTGTGCTAGATTATGTGTTTATCTTTATTCTTAAATGGGGAATGTTTGGTGCCGCTCTTGCTACTAGTTTGGGCTATATAGTTGGTGCTGTTATGATCTTGGCTTATTTGTTTCATCCTGAAAGGATACTGCATGTATGTCGAGTAAAATTGAGTAAAAAGAGTTTGTATCTTACCATAAGGAATGTAGGATATATGTGTCGCTTGGGATTTTCTTCTTTTTTATGTGAAACAGCTATTGCGACTATGATGTTTGTTGGAAATTATGTTTTTATCCGTTATTTAGGAGAAGATGGTGTAGCTGCATATAGTATTGCGTGTTATTTTTTCCCTATTGTTTTTATGGTATATAATGCCATTGCCCAGTCTGCACAACCTATATTGAGCTATAATTATGGAGCAAAATGTACAGCTCGTGTTCGTGAAACGTTTCGTTTGGCACTGACTACTGCGATATTGTGCGGAGCTGGTGTTTTTTTGCTTACATGGATGTTTTCTCATCAGATTGTTGGCATGTTTCTTGATAGTTCTTATCCGGCATATAATATAGCAGTGAAAGGTTTGCCCTTATTTGCTTCGGGATTTGTATTCTTTGGAATAAATATTGTTTCTATTGGATATTTTCAGAGCCTGGAACGTGATTGTCCCGCCATGATCATAACATTGTTACGTGGTTTTGCTTTAATCCTTTTGTGTTTCTGGATTCTGCCGATTATTTGGGGATCCTGGGGAATTTGGCTGGCTGTTCCGATGTCGGAGTTATTGACTTTCTTATTTGTTTTGGTTATTTATTGGTTAGAGAATCGGAGAAATTAGTGAGGATTGTTACATTTGTACAAAGAAAATATAAAAGATATGGATTCATTTATAGAAAGATTTTGTGCAAAATATTATTTCCCTTATGCTGAAGGAAGACAATTGATTGAGGGTATGGAATATAAGACTTATCGTAAAGGTGATTGTCTGGTACGTGAGGGAGAACGTGACACGTCTTTCTATATAATTGCTCGTGGTATTTGGCGAGGGCATTATTTACGTGATGGGCAGGAGGTATCTGTCTGGTTTGCTTCTGAAGGAGAAGCTTTATTTTCTACATGGGGATATGTCGATAATGCTGTTTCGAGAATAACTATTGAGGCAATGAGTGAAGCTGCATTGTATTGTATGCCAAAGCAGAAATTGGAAAAGTTGTTTGCTTCATCAGTTGATTTTGCCAATTTAGGAAGAAAACTTTTTGAGCGTGAATTTCTTAATGTAGAAACATGGCTTATTAATGGTGGGGCTTCCCAGGCTAGGGAACGTTATTTGGCATTACTTGAAGATAACCCGGAGCTTCTCCGTCATGTCCCATTAAAATATATAGCTTCATATTTATATATAACCCCACAATCGTTGAGCCGTATTCGTGCAGAATTGGCTAAAAGTGGTAGGTGTTGATTTTACTTTTGTATGTGAATTAAGTTTATTTGTTGGAGATGTTCTTTTCTGAAACTAGATGATGATATACAATTCCCGAAATATTTGCTATGATTTTTTCAGTATCAGCCATACTTTCTTTTGAATCTTTGACCAATACTGCTATTGTGTAGCGTTTTCCGTCTGGAAGAAGAATAAAACCAACATCATTGATACCAATTAATTCTCCTTGCACGTTCCGGTCGGAAGTTCCTGTTTTGTGACCTATTCGTGCTGTAGTATCCAACAAAGGAGCTGGTAACCTGTTAGTACCGGTTTGACAATTAAGCATTGTTTCTTTGAGGAAGTTTTGATATTCGGTTGGAAATAATTCTTTTGAAAATAACATATCGGTTAGGGAAGCTATTTCCAAAGGGGTACTCCAGTTCTCATAACAAGCTGCCAAATCCTTATGCATGTCATCTTCTGTCTTTGATATGGAAAAATTATTAATCCCCAAAGAACGTATATAGGAATCCGTATACAATACGCCGCCGGTATAATTGAATAATATATCGCAAGCATTATTATCACTCTTTTGAATGGTATAATCTAATAACTGATCTATGGGCATGTAAATGTTTCCTCCCGGATATTTATCGCGTAAAGGGCTGTAAGTATCATCAAGCAGTGCTTTTTTAGGTATAAATATCTTGGTGGAAAGTGGTTGATTATGTTGGTGCAGATAATGGAGTACAGCTAAAGCTTGAGGGTATTTCATGACACTCATCAATGGATAATGACACTCATTGTTTACAGTTATGGTATCTTTCCCGTTAATGATTATTGCTACTCCAACCTGTGCAGGGACGTTTTCAATCGATTTTTTGATTTTTGATTCTAATAAAACGCTGAATTCAACTTGCAAATGCAACAGAATTCTGATTAATA
>UMHX01026612.1_pt1 | contig 11877 bp, 9 predicted proteins | sample 1965651 | NCBI WGS metagenome assembly UMHX01 (sample SAMEA4836109, study PRJEB28245) | human gut metagenome | biome: gut microbiome; material: fecal sample | place: Denmark | collected 2008 | reverse complement strand
TCATTTCCTCGCAGGCGGTCAGGACTGCCTTGGTCCACTCCAGGTTATTGATGTTGAACTGAGGCACACCGTAGTGGCCATCGCGTGCTTTGAGCAGCATCTCGGTTGCATTTACCAACATTATTCATTACCTCCAAATATGATCGGGGTTTTCGGTCATGCCGCGCCGTATTGTGCACGGCTTAACAAACCTACAAAACTAGTATACCCCAAACCCTGCTTAAAATCAATCCAAACAGGCGGTTTTTCTCTTCAAACGCCGGGCGGAATGCGGCATTTGCGGGCGGAAAAGGTCCGAAATGCGGGAATCTGCAACAATTTTGAAGGTCCTGCACTACTTTTGCAGAATGTCCCCGGGATGGGAGAAACCGTGGAATTTTCAACACAAATCCACATTCGTCAATTTGATATTGGAGAAAATTGCAAAAGGTGCATGGTTCCGCATCAAAAAATTGTCATATTTCCGACTTGAAAATTACAAATTGTACGCACCCTGCGGGGGAATGTCGAACCAGATTGTGGAAAACTCAGTGGAGAATGTTAAATTCCACAGGGAAAACAGGCTTTGCAGCAGGACTTTTGAACTTTCTCCACCGGGTTTTCAACATGTGGAAAAAATCGGATCCTTCTACGGAATGTATAGCCCTCTTTTGTGGAAAACTTTTCGGACCGGCAAAACGGCAGGTCCCGGCAGGGGCAGAAGGCGCAGCAGCAAGGGACAATTCTGCAAAACCGGGCCGGGGCGCTGGCAAGCTGCGAAAAAATCCGGTCGAGCCGACAAAAAAGCGGCAATTTGCTGGCAAACCCGGTCAGCTTATGCTATACTTTACCTTGGATTATCATCGGATAAAATCGTCGGGCTGGCTGCCTGCGCAAGCGGTGCGGCGCGCCCTGGGGAACATGCGCTGCATCGTTCCGATAGAAACGGAAGGAGAACATAGAATGGAAGAGAAAAATCAGCCCCGCCGCCCGCGCCGTGCACCGGAAGAGCAGACCCGGAATGAGAGCCTGGTCTACGGCAAGAATCCGGTGACCGAGCTGCTGAAGAGCGGTTCCGGCGTGGATACGGTGCTCATTTCGGAGAGCATGGCCCCCGCCGTGGCGGCCTACTATACCGCACTGGCCAAGGAGGCCGGGGCAGCCGTCAAGCGGGTGAACCCCAACAAGCTGCGCCTGATGACCGGCACCGAGAGCCATCAGGGTGTGGCCGCCTTTGCCAGCGAGATCGCGTATGCCACCGTGGAGGACCTGCTGGCGGCGGCCAAAGACAAGGGCGAGCCGCCGTTCCTGGTGCTGAGCGATGGCATTGAGGACCCCCACAACCTGGGTGCCGTGATGCGCAGCGCTCTGCTGTGCGGTGCCCACGGCATCGTGATCCCCAAGCGGGGCGGCGCATCGGTCACCCCCACGGTCATCAAGTCCAGCGCAGGTGCCGCTGAGCGGCTGCCGGTGGCCCGCGTGGCCAACATCGGCGAGACGATTCGCCGCCTCAAGGAGCAGGGCGTGTTCGTGTACTGTGCCGACATGGACGGCGTGCCCCTGCGCAAGAACAACCTCACCGGCCCCATCGCGCTGGTGCTGGGCAGCGAGGGCAGCGGCGTGTCGCAGCTGGTCAAGAAGTTGTGCGACGGTGTGGTGCGGCTGGACATGGCCGCACAGGGCACCGGTGTGGACAGCTACAACGTCTCGGTGGCGGCCGGCATTATCCTGTACGAGATCCAGTCGCAGCGCGCAGCACAGAATGCGTGACAGGCGTGATCCGTAACCCCAATCTGAAGAACGGGAGGAACAAGGATGCCTAAGGAAAAAAATCAACACAAGAGTGCCGCCGCAAGCGATGAGAAATTCCGCGATTTCTTCACCACCACCGTGGCGGATATCCCGGCCGAGATGGTGCGCCGGGAGGAAGAAGCGGCGGAAGAGCACAAGGGGCTGTTCGGGCGGCTGTTCGGCCATGCAAAACCGAAGCAGGCTCCGCAGGCCGGGACGGACCTGGAGCTGCCCACCGGTGAGGTGCTGCTGGGCGCAGATGCTCTGGCAAAGCCCGACGGGGAGGAACCGCTGGATCTGGACCTGACCCTGCGCACCGCAGACCCGGGCACGGATTTCCCCCAGCCCAAAGCCGAAGTGCCTGCTGCCCCGGAAAAACCTGCCGTGCCGGACAAACCGGCCCCGCAGCCTGCCCCGGAGAACAAGCCGGAGCCGCCCAAGGCTCCTGCCGCCCCGGCTCCGCAGCCGGAAATGCCCCGGAAGAAGGCTGCACAGAACCCCAAGAACGCCCCGGACGTGCTGCTGCCGCAGGAACAGCAGGAGCAGCAGGAGATGCAGCAGCTCAAGGACATGCTGAACGGCATGGCTGCAAAACCGAAGCCGGTGGAGGAAACGCTGGAGCCCATCCGCAGCGTGGATGTGCCGCTGGATGACCCGGAAGAGCCGGAGACCCCGGAAAAGGCTCCGGAGCCGCCCCGGCCCACCATGGTGTTTGCAGCCGACAAGCCGCTGCCGGAAAAGAAATCGGTGTTCCGGATGTTCGGCGACGCCGATGACGAGAAAAAGCCGGAAGTCCCGGAAGAACCGGCAGCCCCGGAGAAAACATCTCCCGCCGCGCCGGTGAAAGCCCCCGAGGCAGAGCCGGAAACCAAACCGGACGAAGATACCATGAGCCTGCCGCTGGAACCGCTGGACGCTCCGGAGACGGAACCGACCGAAACGCCGGTGGCTGCGCCCGCCGCAGACACTGCCGAAGCGGAACGTGCCGGAGAGACGGAGCTGAAAACCGAGGCGGAGGACGCCCTGCCGGCGGAGGACGAAGCCCCCGAGAGCGTGGGCGAGAAGCTGCGCCGCATGAGTGCAGAGCTTACCCTGCGCTGTGTACTGGCCGGGATCCTGGCCGTGGTGCTGCTGCATGTGGGCCTGGTGGCCGACCGGCTGCTGCCGCCGCTGGCCGCACTGGACCCGGATGCCGCCCCGGCGGCCTTCTACGCCGCCAATCTGCTGCTGTATGCCGCCAGCCTGGTGGTGAGCTTCCCGGTCCTGCGCGACGGCCTGAACGGCCTGCGGGGCCGCCCCTCGGCAGAGACGATGCCCGCACTGGCCGCTGTGGCGGCGCTGCTGCAGGCCGTCACGGCCCTGCTCACGGCCAACTCCTACCGCACCACCGAGGGCCTGTCCATCCTCACCGGCGTTGCAGCCCTGGGGCTGTTCCTGGCGCTGCTGGGCAGCCGGGTGATGCTGTCTGCCGTGCGCGGCGGCTATGAACTGCTGGGCGAAGCCACCGACCTGCAGGGAGCGTATCGCACCCGGGACAAGGACCTGATCCGGGCACTGGCACGGGATCTGGAACAGAAGGACCCCTGGGTGCTGCTGAGCCGCCCCCGGACGGCGGACGAAGGCTTTGTGGCACAGAGCCTGGACGAGCGCGCCGGGGAACGCCGTGCACAGAAGAACGGGTACATCCTGCTGGGCGTGGCCCTGCTCAGCGCCCTGCTGTGTCTGGTGGTAGGCCGTGACGTGAAGCTGGCCGCTGCCGCCTTGACGGCGGTGCTGTGCATGGGCGCACCCCTGTCCTCCACCCTCATCGCCGGCATGGCCGCGCTGCGCCTGCAGCGTGCCGCCGGTGCCGTGGGGGCCGTGGTGCCCGGCTGGGCGGCCATTCAGGAACTGGGCGGCATCGACACCCTTCAGGTGGATGCCGAGGACCTGTTTGCCGCTGACAGCGTGGTGCTGGAGGATATCCGCATCTTCAAGGGCGGCCGCATCGACCGCGCCATCCTGTACGCGGCCAGCGTGCTCAACCAGAGCGGCGGTACTCTGCAGGGGCTGTTCCGTCAGATCATTGAGGACCGCACCGACATCCTGTTCCCGGTCAAGGATCTGGAGATCCACCGCGGGCTGGGCTTTGCCGCCTGGTGTGACAACAACCACATCCAGATCGGCACCCGCCGTTTCCTGGAGCAGGAGGGCGTGGCCCTGCCGGACGAGGACTACGAGAACCAGCACTCCAAAAACGGGGAGCTGCAGATCCTGTATCTGGCGGTGTCCGGCAACGTGCATGCCATGTTCGTGATCCGCTATGTGGGCGGTCGCAACATCGCCCGCAGCCTTGCCGCCCTGCAGCAGGAGAACATCCGTCTGCTGGTCACCAGTCTGGACCCCAGCCTGACCGCAAAGCACATCACCGAGGCCTACCGCCTGCCGGAGGGCATGGTCACCCTGCTGGATCAGGAGCAGTGCGCCGCCCTCGAGGCCGCCCCGGCCGAGGATGCGCCCTGCTGCATGTACCATCAGAAAGGCTTTGCCAGCCTGACCGGCGGCCTGCGCGCAGCCGACAAGGCCCAGAACGCCGAGACCACGGCCACCACGGTGCAGATGGTGTCGGTGCTGTTCTCAGTGGCCATTGCGGTGCTGCTCACCAGCGCCCGCAGCATCTGGCAGCTGCCGGTGACCTATGTGCTGATGTATCAGGCGGCATGGAGCGCCCTGAGCATCGCCGTGTGCGCCCTGAAACAGCATAACTGAAAATAATTCTCAAAATAAATAGGAATGATTCTTGATTTTCTTCACCGTTTGTGGTATACTCTGTTCAGAGACAAGGACCTGAAGCCCCGCAGTGGGGCTGCCGATACAGACACCGAATAACAAAAGGAGAAGAGAGTATGGAACTCAAGGGTACCAAGACCGAGAAAAACCTGTGGGAAGCCTTTGCAGGCGAGAGCCAGGCGCGCAACAAGTACACCTACTTTGCCAGCATGGCCAAGAAGGAAGGCTATGAGCAGCTGGCTGCCATCTTTGAGGAGACCGCCGGCAACGAGAAGGAGCATGCCAAGATCTGGTTCAAGCTGCTGTGCGGCGGTGCCATCCCCGACACGCTCACCTGCCTGGACATGGCCGCCGGCGGCGAGCACGACGAGTGGACCGAGATGTACCCCCGCATGGCCAAGGAGGCCAAGGAAGAGGGCTTCCCTCAGATCGCAGCCCTGTTCACCATGGTGGCACAGATCGAGAAGGAGCACGAGGAGCGCTACCGCGCCCTGGCCGAGAACCTGAAGAACCAGAAGGTGTTCGCCCGCGAAGAGCAGCAGCTGTGGCAGTGCCGGAACTGCGGCTACACCTTCATCGGCAAGTCGGCTCCGCTCAAGTGCCCGGTGTGCGCACACCCCCAGAGCTACTTTGAGCTGAAGAAGATCAATTACTGATGTGACCCACCCCAGAGGGACGACGGCAGTCGTCCCTCTTTTGCTGTTCAGAGCAGCGGCCGTTCCGGCAGAAAGATCATTGTCCCGCGGGAAGAATAGATCAGCCGTTGCACGGCGCAGCCGTACAACAGAAACAGCACCGCCAGCACCAGCACGGCCAGCATCAGCCCGCGCAGCCAGTGCCGGTGCCGTGGGCGGAAGGAACGGTGTGCTCCGGGCCGGTATCGCATGGTCTGCGCCTCCTTTTTTGCATTTGCCCATCCTATGCAGGGCCGCAGGCGATTGTGCAGCCGGGGCCGCTGTGGTATCATAACAAGAGAACCATCTGAGCTGAAGGAGTTTTTATGCTGACCATCACCTTACTGGGCACTGCCGCCACCATGCCGCTGCCGGACCGCGCCCTCAGTACGGCCTTTGCAGCCTGCGGCGGCCACGGCCTGCTGTTCGACTGCGGCGAGGGCACCCAGGCGGCGGCCCGCCGTGCCGGGGTCAACCTGATGCGTGCGGACGCCGTCTGTCTGACCCATTATCACGGCGACCACATCTTCGGCCTGCCGGGTCTGCTGCAGACGCTGGGGGCCCAGGGCCGCACCCGGCCGCTGCTGCTGGTGGGGCCGAAAGGGCTTGCCGGCATCTGGAGCGCCGTGCGTGCCCTCACCGGGCCGCTGCCCTATGCCGTGCGCCTGCAGGAAGCAGACGGGCCGCTGGCACTGGATGCGCTGTCGGAGGGCTGGCCGGCGGGTGCTGTGCTGCGCCCCTTTGCCACCCGGCACCGGGTGCCCAGCGTGGGTTATCGGTTGGAGCTGCCCCGGGCAGGCCGGTTCGACCCGGCCCGGGCCCGGGCGCTGGAGGTGCCGGTGCAGCAATGGAAACTTCTGCAGCAGGGGCAGAGCGTTCTCGTGAAAGGCCGCACCATGGCCCCGGCGGAGGTGCTGGGCGCGCCGCGCCGGGGGCTGAGCATGGTATTCTCCGGCGACACGGCCCCCTGCGCCGCGCTGGAGCAGGCCGCACAGGGCGCTGACCTGCTGATTTGCGACGCCACCTATGCGCTTCCGGAACAGGAAGCCCAGGCAGCTCAGTGGGGGCACAGCACCTTTGGGCAGAGCGCCGCGTTGGCGGCCCGCGCCGGGGCGCATCGCCTCTGGCTGACCCACTATTCCCCCATGATCACCGACCCGGAAGCAGATCTGCCCCAGGCGCAGAGCATCTTCCCGGCGGCAGTGTGCGGCGCAGACGGGATGCAGATCACCCTGCAGTACGAGGAGGCGTGACCCATGCAAAACATCCGATTGGACGCCGGTGCGGCGGCTCTGCTGGCCCGGCTGCACGGGGCCGGATATGCGGCCTACGCGGTGGGCGGCTGCGTGCGGGACAGTCTGCTGGGGCGCACCCCGCAGGACTGGGACCTTTGCACCAGCGCCCGACCGGAGCAGGTGCTGGCATTGTTCGGGGAGGGGCAGTGCATCCCCACCGGGCTGCAGCACGGCACCGTGACCATCAAGTACGGCGGCCAGCTGTACGAGACCACTACCTTCCGCACCGAGGGGGCCTATACCGACGGCCGCCACCCGGACGAGGTACACTTTGTGCCGGATGTGCGGCAGGACCTGGCCCGGCGGGACTTTACCATCAATGCCATGGCCTACAACGATGCCGAGGGGCTCATCGACCCCTTTGGAGGGCAGCAGGACCTGCAGCAGGGCATCCTGCGGGCCGTGGGCGACCCCGCCACCCGCTTTGAAGAGGATGCCCTGCGCATCCTGCGGCTGTACCGGTTCGCGGCGCGGTTCGGCTTTGCCATCGACCCGCCCACCGGGCAGGCGGCCCGGGCACTGTGTGCCCATCTGGACTGCGTGTCGGTGGAGCGGATCGAAGAAGAGCTGTCTAAATTGCTGGCAGCACCCGCCCCGGCGGCATATCTTGACGAAAAAATACTGAAAGTTATTATTCCGGAGCTTTCCGCCCCGGCATTGCAGGCCGCAAAGCCGGTGGTGGATGCCTGCCCGGCGGGCACAGAGGACCTGCCCGTGCGGTGGGCCGCATTGCTGATGAGCCTTGGCGAGGACGGCACCCGCAAGGCCCTGAAACGCCTGCGCTGCTCCAATGCCCTGATCGAAGAAACGGCGGTGCTGGTGAGAGGGATGGGCGGGAGCGGTGGAAGATTCCTCCTCGGACACGAGAAGGGCCATTCCATCACCCTCCCTACTGCCTGCGGCAGCAGGGTCCCTCCCCAGCGGACGGTCCTTGGAGAAACTTCCACCGCTCCCGGACAAGCTCCCGCTGCCCACGATACGGCCATCCGCATCCGGAAACTGCTGGGCCGGTACGATCTGCACACCGTACAGCGGCTGGCGGCGCTGGGCGCTGCTATGGAGCCGGAACGGGCGGCTGATTTTGCCGCGCAGGCAGAATTGGCCGCACAGCTGGACGCCGACGGCGTGTGCTGCCGGGTCAGCCAGCTGGCCGTGAACGGCCGCGACCTGATGGCGGCGGGCATCCCGGCAGGGCCCGGCCTGCGCAGGACGCTGGAAGCCCTGCTGGATGCCGTTGTCCGGGGGCAGCTGCCTAACGAGCGGCAGCGCCTGCTGGACGCTGTAAGAGAAAATTCTGCGTCTTGACAACTGGTTTTTGCCGCGTTACTATTATACTACTATTTTAGTGTGTTGAACACGCCAAAGGAGAAGCTATGACCACACAGAACTCTGCACCCCGGCCCCCGCGCGCCCTCATTGCCATGAGCGGCGGCGTGGACAGCTCGGTGGCTGCCTGGCTGATGCAGCGGGACGGGTACGACTGCACCGGCATCACCATGCGCCTGACCCACAACGAGATGCTGGGGCAGTCCGGTTTCCACACCTGCTGCTCGGAAAAGGACATCGAGGACGCCGCCGAGGTGGCCTTTGCCCTGGATATCCCTTACGAGGTGCTGGACTTCACCGCCGACTTCCGGGAACAGATCATCGAGAAGTTTGTCCGGGTGTATGAGGCCGGCGGCACCCCAAACCCCTGCATTGATTGTAATAAATACATGAAGTTCAACCATCTGTTGAACTGGGCGCAGGCCCACGGCATGGAATATGTGGTCACCGGCCACTATGCCCGGGTGGAACAGGACCCGGACACCGGCCGCTGGCTGCTCAAAAAGGGGCTGGATGAGGGCAAGGATCAGAGCTATGTGCTGTACAACCTCACCCAGCAGCAATTGGCTCATGTGCGCCTGCCGCTGGGGGCCCTGCACAAGACCGAGGTGCGTGCCATCGCCGAGCAGCATCATTTCATCAATGCCCGCAAACACGACAGCCAGGACATCTGCTTTGTGCCCGACGGCGACTATGCCCGCTTTATGGAGGGCTTTACCGGCAAGCACTACCCCGCCGGTGATTTTCTGGACGAGAGCGGCAAGGTGGTGGGCACCCACAACGGTGCGGTGCGTTACACGCTGGGCCAGCGCAAGGGCCTTGGGCTGGCACTGGGGGCCCCGGTGTACGTCTGCGGCAAGGACATGCAGGCCAACACGGTTACCGTCGGCCCGGAGAGTGCTTTGTTCGACCACATCGTCTATGCGGAGGATGTGAACTGGATCGCCATCCCGGAGTTGAAAGAGCCTCTGCGGGTCACGGCCCGCACCCGCTATCACCAGACCGAGCAGGCCGCCACCGTTTACCCGGCGGAAAACGGCTTCCGGCTGGAGTTTGAGCAGCCCCAGCGCGCCCCCACGCCCGGCCAGTCGGTGGTGCTGTATCAGGGGGATGTGGTGCTGGGCGGCGGCATCATTACGAGAGTGGAAAAGTAACAAGGAGACAAAACGCAATGCAAGATCAGTATTCCCGCACCCAGCTGCTGCTGGGCGCAGAGGCAATGGAAAAGCTGCACAATTCCCGCGTGGCCGTGTTCGGCATCGGCGGTGTGGGCGGCTACACGGTGGAGGCACTGGCCCGCAGCGGTGTGGGCGCACTGGACCTCATCGACGATGATAAGGTCTGCCTGACCAACCTCAACCGCCAGATCATTGCCACCCGCAAGACCGTGGGCAAATTCAAGGTGGATGTGGCCGAGGAGCGCGTCCACGACATTGACCCGGACATCAAGGTCACTACCTACAAGACCTTCTTCGGCCCGGAGACCCAGGACAGCTTTGATTTTTCTCAGTTCGACTATGTGGTGGACGCCATCGACACCGTCACCGGCAAGCTGGCTCTGGTGATGAAGTGCAAGGAAGCCGGGGTGCCCATCATCTGCTCCATGGGCGCCGGCAACAAGATGGATCCCACCCGCTTTGAGGTGACCGACATCTACAAGACCTCGGTCTGTCCGCTGGCCAAGGTGATGCGCACCGAGTGCCGCAAGCGCAAGATCAAGCACCTGAAAGTGGTCTACTCCAAGGAGCCCGCCATGACCCCCATCGAGGACGACTCCATCAGCTGCAAGAACCACTGCATCTGCCCCCCGGGCACCCAGCGCAAGTGCACTGTGCGCCGTGCAGTGCCGGGCTCCAACGCCTTTGTGCCCTCGGTGGCAGGGCTGATCATTGCCGGGGAGGTCGTCAAGGATCTGGTGGGCTTTGTGCCCATGAAGGGCTGATCTCCGTTTCCAGAACATAAAATGCACAAGAAAAAATCCCGTCTGAACTGCTTCGGACGGGATTTTTGTGGCGCTTGTCAAGGGGCGGCACAAACCGCACCCGCAGCAAAAAGCCCCGCCGACAGAGGGAAAGGTGTCAACGGGGCTTGCGGGAATGTCGTTATTCAGGAACGGTCAGAAAGCGGCTCAGTCGTCGGCGCTCTCATCCAGGTTGCCCAGCTTCTTGGCCTGCTCCACCACGGCGGGCACCAGCATTTCGGGCAGGATCTCGTAGCGGGCAAACTCGGTGGTGAACCAGCCGCGGCCCTGGGTGGTCTGCCGGATGAAGGTGGTAAAGTTTGCAAGCTCTGCCAGCGGCACTTCAGCGATGATGGTCTGCAGACCGTCATCGTCCGGCTCCATGCCCAGCACGCGGCCGCGGCGCTTGGTCACATCGCCCATGATGTCACCGGTGTTGTCGTTGGGGACATGGGCCTTCAGGGTGTGGATGGGCTCCAGAATGACCGGCCCGGCCTCCGGCATGGCGGCCTTGTAGGCCAGTTTGGCGGCCATGATAAAGGCCATCTCGGAGCTGTCCACGGGGTGGTAGCTGCCGTCCAGCAGGGTGGCCTTCAGGCCCACCACGGGGTAACCGGCCAGCACGCCCTTTTCGGCGGCCAGGCGCACGCCCTTTTCCACGGCGGGGAAGAAGTTCTTGGGCACGCTGCCGCCGAACACCTTCTCCTCAAACACCACCTGCTCGCTGTCGCAGGGCTCAAAGTTGATGATGACGTCACCGAACTGGCCGTGGCCACCGGTCTGCTTCTTGTGGCGGCCCTGTTTCTGGCAGGCCTTGCGGATGGACTCACGATAGGCGATGCGGGGAGCTTCCAGGCCGATCTCCACGCCGAACTTGTTCTTCAGCTTGGCCTTGACCACGTCCAGATGCTGCTCGCCCAGGCCGCCGATCACCTGCTGATGGGTCTCGGCGTTGTTCTGGTAGCTCAGGGTGGGGTCCTCTTCCATCAGGCGGGCCAGCGCGCTGCTGATCTTGCCCTCGTCGCCCTTTTTGGCCACGGTGACGGCCATGAACAGGCTGGGCTGCGGGAACACGGGGGCGGGCAGCTTCACCACGCGGGAAGCGTCGCACAGGGTGTCGCCGGTCCTGGCGGTCACCAGCTTGGCCACTGCACCGATGTCACCGGCACCGATGCCGTCGGCGTCCACCTGCTTCTTGCCGATGACGGTGAGGGGCTTGCCGATCTTTTCCGGCTCGCCGGTGCGGGCGTTGACCAGCGGCTCGCCGGCGGTCACCTTGCCGCTGACCACACGCAGGTAGCTCAGTTTGCCCACGAACGGGTCGGCCACGGTCTTGAACACATAGGCGGCGGTGGGCTCTGCCTCGGTGCAGTGGAGCTCCACGGGCTCGCCGTTGGCATCCTCGGCCAGGGTAGCACCGTCGTGCTCCGGGCTGGGCAGCAGCTTGTGCATGTTGAACAGCAGCATGTCCAGAGCCTGCTGGTTCACAGCACTGCCGCAGAACACAGGGGTGATCAGGCCGTCCTTGACGCCCTTGCGCATGCCTTCCACGATCTCCTCGGTGGTGAAGGGCTCGCCGCCGAAGAACTTTTCCATCAGCTCGTCGTCGGTCTCGGCAATGGCCTCGCTCATGGCCTCGATCAGGCCCTGGAAGCGGTGGCCGATGTCCGGCAGGTCCACCTGGATCTGCTTGCCGCTCTCGTACTTGAAGGCTTTCTGGCTGAACAGGTTGATGTACACGGGGGTGCCGTCGTCCAGCTTGGCGGGCACCACGCAGGGGCAGACGGTGGAGCCGAACTTGATCTTCATGTCCTCCAGGATCTTGAAGTAGTTGGCGTTCTCCAGGTCGCACTTGGAAACAAAGACCATGGTGGCCTTGTGGTTCTTGCGGGCCAGCTGGAAGGCTTTTTCGGCACCCACGGTGACGCCGCTGCGGCCGGACACCACCACCAGCACGCTCTCGGCGGCGCGGATGCCCTCGTATTCACCGGCCTCGAAGTCGAACAGGCCCGGGGCGTCGATCAGGTTGTACTTGATGCCCTCGTACTCCACCGGCACCACGGATGCCGACAGGCTGGCCTTG
>UMHX01019870.1_pt1 | contig 11991 bp, 8 predicted proteins | sample 1965651 | NCBI WGS metagenome assembly UMHX01 (sample SAMEA4836109, study PRJEB28245) | human gut metagenome | biome: gut microbiome; material: fecal sample | place: Denmark | collected 2008 | reverse complement strand
TAAATATGGCTAAGAAAAAAACAGATAAAGAGACCGAACCTAAAAAGATTTCGAAAAATCGGTTTACTACATTTTTCAAGAGTGAGACGACACATTTTGTTATAGGACTCATCAGTGTGATATTTTCCGTTTACTTATTGCTGGCCTTTATTTCCTTCTTCTTCACAGGAGCGGCAGACCAAAGCATATTGGACAACCAACAACCGGGCGAACTGATGCAAACCACCAATCATGTAAAGAACTATGCCGGAGCACGCGGTGCACAACTGGCAGAGTTTCTCATCAACGAATGTTTTGGAATTGCCGCCTGTTTTATCATTCTTTTCCTCGCTGTTGCAGGAATGAAAATGATAAAAGCTTACCAGTTCCGTGTGTGGAAATGGTTTATGTCCTGTTCTATCCTGCTCGTTTGGTTCTCCATTACATTGGGATTTATTTTCGACGGAACGTTCAGCGACAGTTTTATCTACCCCGGAGGGCTGCACGGGTATAATGTAAGCGCATGGTTGGTTTCTCAAATCGGTATGCCCGGTTTAGGACTGCTTTTGCTGATAACAGCCCTTCTCTTCTTTGTCTATCTGAGCAGTGAGACTATCAATATGATTCGTAAGGCACTTCATCCCAATTTCAAAAGGAAGAAGAAAGATACCGCCACAGCAACCGACAATGAGAACAATGATACCAGTATCAAACCTAAAAGGGAAGAAAAGAAAGAATACTCCAATCCACAACCTGCCGTGGTAGACTTTGAATTGGAACAACCCATGAAAGTGGAAGTCGGCAACAAAGAGGAAGAAGTATCCAACACTCCATTCCCTTTTGAGGAAAAACAGACGAGTGAGCCTCAACGCCCTATGCCTACAGAGGCAAATGAAGAAGAGGAAGACAATGACGAACCTGACTTTACCGTATCCGATGATACATCAGAAGAGGATGCAGAATATAAAGGTCCTGCCTTGCAGCCTTATAATCCGCGCCTCGATCTGGAAAACTATAAGTTTCCCACTCTCGATCTGCTGAATCAATATGAAGATAATGGACCTAATATCGACATGGAAGAACAGAATGCCAACAAGGATCGCATTATCAAAGTATTGCGCAGTTTTGGCATTGAAATAAGTTCTATCAAAGCCAGTGTGGGACCTACTATTACATTGTATGAAATCACTCCGGCAGAAGGCGTGCGTATCTCTAAAATCCGTAATCTGGAAGATGACATAGCACTGAGTTTGTCTGCATTGGGTATCCGTATCATTGCCCCCATACCGGGTAAAGGTACTATCGGTATAGAAGTTCCGAATGCCAATCCGCGCATTGTGCCGATGCAATCTATCCTCAACAGCAAGAAATTTCAGGAAACCACCATGGAACTACCGATAGCATTGGGAAAAACAATCACCAATGAAGTATTTATGGTAGACCTGGCTAAAGCACCACATATGCTGGTGGCCGGTGCTACGGGACAAGGTAAGTCCGTAGGGTTGAATGCCATTGTTACTTCCTTATTATATAAGAAACATCCGGCAGAGCTGAAATTTGTCATCGTAGACCCGAAGAAAGTGGAATTCTCTGTTTATACCCCGATAGAAAGACACTTCCTTGCTAAACTACCTGACGGAGAAGATGCTATCATCACCGATGTATCAAAGGTGGTGCAAACACTGAACTCGCTCTGTATAGAAATGGATACACGTTACGATTTGCTGCGCAAGGCCGGATGCCGTAATATTAAAGAATATAATGCCAAGTTCATCAGTCGTCAGCTAAATCCTGAAAAAGGGCATCGTTTCATGCCTTACATCGTAATTATCATCGATGAGTTCGGTGACTTGATTATGACTGCCGGCAAAGAAGTGGAATTGCCTATTTGTCGAATCGCGCAATTGGCACGTGCAGTAGGTATTCATGCCATCATCGCTACCCAGCGCCCGACAACAAATATCATCACCGGTACTATCAAAGCCAACTTCCCGGCCCGTGTCGCCTTCCGTGTGGCTGCCATGATGGACTCCCGCACCATCCTCGACCGTTCGGGTGCACAACAGTTGATTGGTAAAGGTGATATGCTTTACTTACAAGGCAATGACCCCGTACGTGTACAATGTGCTTTCGTTGATACTCCCGAGGTGGAACGCATCGCAAACTATATCAGCAAACAACAAGGATATCCCACAGCCTTCATGCTTCCCGAATATGTGGGTGAAGAAAGTGAAAGCAGCATAGGAGAAGTGGACATGAACCGCCTTGACCCGATGTTTGAAGATGCAGCCCGTCTCGTAGTCATTCACCAACAGGGTTCTACCTCACTGATTCAGCGTAAATTCTCTATCGGTTACAACCGTGCCGGACGTATCATGGATCAATTAGAGAAAGCAGGTATCGTAGGTCCCACTCAAGGAAGTAAAGCACGTGATGTACTTTGCATGGACGAGACTGACTTGGAAATGAAATTGAACAATCTGCAACAATAAATTGTTTAGTAGAATCATGCTTAAATTTAAAAAGATATATTTATTGGTATTGGCATTCTGCCTTTCGACCGGTGTGTTTGCCCAAAAGGACAAACAAGCCCGCGAAGTGCTGGACAAGACAGCCGCGGCTATGAAAAATGCCGGAGGAATACGTGCTGTATTCGGTGGTACATCCAACGGTACATTACTGCTAAAAGGAGAACAATTCTATTTGAACAGCGGAGGTGTACAAAGTTGGTTTGATGGGAAAACACAATGGAGTTATTTGGAAAGCAGTGGCGAGGTGAACATAAGCAGCCCTACCCCGGAGGAATTGCAAGGAATTAATCCTTACTCCTTGTTGTCACTTTATAAAAACGGTTACAACTATAAGTATACAGGAGTAAAAAAACATAATGGCAAGCAAGGGTATGAAGTCATCCTGACTCCTGAACAAGAACAGAACGTGACCTCCATCACCTTATTTGTGTCAAAAACATACGAACCGTTATATATCAAGATACTGCAAAGTAACAAAACGGTCAACGAGATAATCGTATCTTCTTATCAAACCCACCAGCCATTGGATGATGCATCATTCAGGTTTGATAAAAGAAAATATCCGGATGCCGAAGTGATTGATTTAAGAAACTAACAAATATAAAGTAACGAAAGAAATAATTATGAGTACAGAGAAAGTAAAATGCCTGATTATCGGTTCAGGCCCTGCAGGTTATACTGCCGCCATCTATACAGGACGTGCCAACATTGCTCCTGTCCTTTATGAAGGACTTCAGCCGGGCGGACAGCTCACTACTACTACCGATGTAGAAAATTTTCCCGGCTATCCCGAAGGTATCAGTGGTCCACAATTAATGGAAGACTTACGCAAACAGGCAGAACGCTTCGGCGCAGATATCCGCACAGGTATTGCCACTTCTGCCGACCTGAGCAAACGTCCTTACCGCATCACCATTGATAACGAAAAGGTAATCGAGACAGAAACGGTTATCATCTCTACAGGAGCCACTGCCAAATATTTAGGACTGGACGATGAAAAGAAATATGCAGGTATGGGAGTCAGTGCATGTGCCACTTGCGACGGATTCTTTTACCGCAAAAAAACAGTTGCCGTGGTAGGTGGTGGCGATACAGCCTGTGAAGAAGCAGTTTATTTGGCCGGTCTAGCCAAACAAGTTTATCTGATTGTACGTAAACCCTTCTTGCGCGCTTCCAAAATCATGCAGGCACGCGTAATGAACCATCCGAACATCAAAGTGCTGTTTGAGCACAATGCAACAGGTCTATATGGTGAAAACGGTGTAGAAGGCGTCCATTTGGTGAAACGTGCAGGCGAATGCAACGAAGAGCATTACGACCTTCCTATCGACGGTTTCTTCCTGGCTATCGGTCATAAGCCCAACTCTGACATATTCAAACCATACATTGATACAGACGAAGTAGGTTATATCATTACCGAAAACGGTACTCCCCGCACCAAAGTTCCCGGAGTATTTGCGGCAGGAGACGTGGCCGACCCGCATTATCGTCAGGCTATCACCGCAGCAGGAAGTGGCTGCAAAGCCGCTATCGAGGTAGAAAGATACCTCTCTGCCAACGAGCTTTTATAAAAAACAATAACCCACAACAAACAACACTATGACACACTTTCTTAAGAAGCTAGTGGCTGCCTGGTTCATTCTAGGCAGCGTTGCGGTGGGATTTGCCCAGCAAATGCCACCTATCCCTACGGACGCCAATGTCCGCATCGGTAAATTAGAGAACGGGCTGACGTATTACATCCGCCATAACAATCTGCCCGAAAAAAGAGCTGATTTCTACATCGCTCAAAAAGTCGGTTCCATTTTGGAAGATGACAATCAGCGCGGTCTGGCGCACTTCTTGGAACATATGTGCTTCAACGGGACAGAGAACTTCCCAGGAAAAACATTAATCAACTATTTGGAAAGTATCGGTGTACGTTTCGGTGAAAATCTGAATGCTTATACTGCCGTAGACGAAACTGTTTACAACATTGACAACGTGCCTGTCATCCGCGATGGAATTATAGATTCCTGTCTGCTTATCCTGCACGATTGGGCAGACGGACTGACACTCGACCCAAAAGAAATTGACAACGAGCGCGGTGTTATCCATGAAGAATGGCGCACACGCACGGGAGCCATGATGCGCATGTACGAAAAAATACTTCCCACAGCCTATCCAGACAGTAAATATGGTCACCGTTTACCCATCGGAACGATGGAAGTAGTGGACAATTTTCCTCATCAGGCATTACGTGACTATTATGAGAAATGGTATCGTCCCGACCAACAAGGTATCATGATCGTCGGTGATATCGATGTAGACAAAGTGGAAGCCAAGATTAAAGAAATTTTCTCTCCCATCAAAATGCCGGAAAACCCGGCCGAGCGCAAGTACTTCCCTGTACCTGACAACAAAGAAGCAATCGTAACTATCGCCAAGGATAAAGAACAAACTAACACAATTATTTATCTCTGGCATAAACATGACATCGTTCCCAACGAGGCCAAGAAGAATATGGACTATCTGGTCATGAACTATATGAAGTCTATGATAAACAATATGCTCAACGCCCGTTTAAACGAACTGAAAGAAACTCCGCAACCTCCTTTCATCTACGCTGTAACTGAAGATGGAAACTTCTTCCTGTCCAAGACGAAGGATGCCTTTACCGGCATTGCCGTAAGCAAGGAAGACGGAATAGACACAGCACTCTCTGCATTGACACGTGAAATAGAACGTGTACGCCAATTCGGTTTCACTGCTTCCGAATATGCACGTGCCAAAGCTGACTATCTGCGCCAATTGGAATCAGCCTATAATGAACGCGATAAAGTAAAAAATAACGCATATGTGAACGAATATGTGCGCCACTTCATTGACAACGAGCCTATTCCGGGAATTGATGCAGAATATGCCATCATGAATCAAATTGCCCCTAACATTCCGGTAGAAGCAATTAACTCATTCATCCCATCACTGGTAAATGACAGCAACATTGTGGTCAATATCTTCTGCCCTGAAAAAGAAGGCATGAAATATCCTACCGAACAAGAAATTATGGATGTGCTCAACAAAGTGAAAGCAGAGAAACTCACTGCGTATGAAGATAAGGTATCTGATGAGCCACTGATAGCTGAACAACCGAAGGCCGGCACCATTGTGAAAACGGAAGAAGGTCCGTTCGGTTCTACCGTACTCACTTTATCAAACGGTGTACGTGTCATCTTGAAAACAACAGATTTCAAAGCAGACGAAATTCGTATGCGCGCATTCAGTCCCGGTGGTAACTCCTTGTTCCCCGACAATGAAATTCTTCAGATAAAAGTACTGAACGATGTAGCCGGATTGGGCGGACTGGGTAACTTCAGCAATGTAGACTTGGAAAAAGTGTTAGCCGGGAAAAAAGCCAGTATCAGTACTGCCGTAAACGGCCTGAGCGAAGGAATGAACGGAAGCTGCTCACCTAAGGATTTAGAGACCCTACTACAGTTGGTTTATCTGAGTTTCACCGCTCCACGTATGGATCAAAATGCATTTGAATCATACAAAAGCCGCACTAAAGCCGCCCTTGCCAATCAGGAAGCCAATCCACAAATCGCATTGTCTGACTCACTGCAGAAAGCAATGTATATGAACCATCCGAGAGCATTGCGCGTCAAAGCGGATATGATTGACAAAATTGACTACAAGCGAATCATGGAAATGTATAAAGACCGCTTTAAAGATGCCGGTGATTTTACTTTCCTCTTTGTCGGAAACATAACCTTGGATGAAGCCAAACCACTTATTGAAACTTATCTGGGCGGATTACCAACTATCCATCGTACCGAGAATTTCCGCGATACAAAAATGGATATCCGCAAAGGCAAATACACCAACGTATTCAGTAAAAAACTGGAAACTCCATTAGCCAGCGTATTGATAATCGCCAGTGGCAAATGCGAATACACATTAAAGAACGATGTGCTGATGTCTTTCCTCACCCAATCATTGGATAAAGTGTATCTGGAGAGCGTTCGCGAAAAAGAAGGCGGTTCATATGGTGTGAGTGTCTACGGACAACTCAGCCGTTATCCGAATGATGATGAAGCTTTCCTGCAAATCTATTTCGATACTGATCCAGCCAAACGTGAAAAGATGACACAAATCATCATGAACGAACTGCAAAAGATAGCACAGGATGGTCCGGCTGCCGAACACATAAACAAAACAAAAGAGTTTATGCTGAAGAAACATACCGAGCAAATGAAAGAAAACGGTTATTGGTTGAATATACTGAACCAATATTATTGGTATAAAGCCGATATGGACAGCAACTTCCAACAAGTGGTGGAAAGTATCACCCCCGAAGATGTCAAGCAGTTTGCCAAAGCCCTGCTGAAACAAAACAATTGCATTGAAGTCAGCATGACTTCCGGTGAAACAAAATAATCGTTCTTGCCTATGCTTTTTACGATTATAAGAAGAAATGAAAAACTTGCCGCAAAGCGGAGTCCGATGTTCGACAAGAACCGCTTTGCCAAGTTTTTAATCTATTTCATGGTAGCATATTGGGCAGCGCTCCTCTTATTTATGGGGGTAACGCTGCCCTCAGCTTTTGAATCGGCAGCTCCAAGCATGGAGCCTTATCACATCCTCAATCAAGGATTAATATATGTGTTAATAACTGACTTTCTAGTGCGTTTTGTGATTCAAACCGCCACTTCTCACGAAATCAAGCCTTATCTGCTTATGCCGGTCAAGAAAAAAAAACTGATAGACACCCTACTGCTTCAGTCGGCAACAAGCCTTTACAACCTCTTTTGGTTTTTCCTTTTCGTACCATTCGCTTTTCTTTCCATCTTCCGCTTTTATGGAATGACCGGAATAATATGCTACCTGACAGGTATATGGTTACTCATGGTATTGAACAATTATTGGTATCTGTTATGCAAGATGCTGCTCAACGAAAAGACCGTGTACTTATTGCTTCCGTTGGCTGTATATAGTCTGTTGGCCATAGCTGAATTCATTCCCGAAGGCAATCCCATCAGCACTTTCACCATGAATCTGGGAGAAGGATTTATCGAAGGAAGTCTGCCGGCCTATCTGAGTGTCATTATCCTTATCCTGCTAATGATATTCATCAACCGTACTTTGCAAATTCGTTTGCTCTATAGCGAAATATCCAAGGTGGAAGATACGAAGATAAAACACGTATCAGAATATAAATTTCTGGACCGTTATGGTGAGATAGGCGAATACATTCGTTTGGAACTGAAGTTGTATCTCCGCAACAAAACGGTAAAGACACAGTTCCGCATGGGATTTATCATCATGATTGCTTTCTCATGCGTGCTTGCCTTCACCGATGTCTACGACAGAATGACCAATTTTATCTGCATCTACAATTTTGCCATCCTACCCGTCATGACATTGGGACAAGTAATGGGTTTCGAAGGGAATTATCTGGATGGTCTGATGAGCCGCAAAGAATCCATATACAATTTGTTACGGGTTAAATACTATATGAACTGCCTGATTCTGTTGATTCCTTTCCTCATCATGATTATCCCAATCATCCGGGGGAAAATATCCCTCTTGATGGCGGTATCTTACCTGCTCTTCACCATAGGAGCGGTATTCTTTATCCTGCTCCAACTGGCAGTCTACAATAAGAAAACGCTCCCACTGAACGCCAATGTAATGCGCAGCAACAGAGGTAATTCGCTATTCCAAAGCTTCCTTATCTCATGCGCCTTCTTCATACCACTGATAGTCAACTCTGCATTGACCACTTTCTTGGAGCAGAACACGGCATTTATCATCATGATGCTCATAGGACTGACATTGACTGTAACCCATACCATTTGGATAAAGAATATCTATAACCGTTTCATGAAACGCCGCTATGACAATATGGAAGGTTTTCGTGACTCCCGATAAAATAAATAATATATGAATATCACAATAGAGCAACTTAAAAAGAACTTCGGAGCGAAAGTAGCCGCAGATATAGAAAACTATACCATCCAAAGCGGTGACATGCTGGGCTTGGTAGGCAACAACGGTGCCGGAAAAACAACCCTGTTCCGACTGATACTGGACTTGCTGAAAGCAGACAGCGGAAGCATATGCATCGGCAATTTCAATGTGAGCAAGAGTGAAGAATGGAAAAACGTGACCGGAGCATTTATCGATGACAGTTTTCTGATTGATTATCTCACTCCCGAAGAATATTTCCATTTCGTAGGGAAAATGTATGGTCTGAAAAAAGATGAAGTAGATGAACGGATTAGTAAGTTCAACCGCTTTATGAATGGAGAAGTGATCGGACAGAAGAAACTTATCCGCAACTACTCGGCAGGCAACAAGCAGAAAATAGGTATTATCTCCGCGATGTTGCATCAACCGCAAGTATTGATATTGGATGAACCGTTTAATTTTCTCGATCCCACTTCACAATCGGTAATCAAACATATCCTGAAAGCCTACCATGAAGAAACCGGAGCGACTATTCTGATTTCAAGTCATAACCTGAATCATACAGTCGATATCTGTCCACGCATCGCATTACTTGAAAACGGAAAGATTATTCGTGACATTGATAATCACGATTACTCTGCCGAAAAAGAATTGGAAGACTATTTTAATATAAAAGAAGAATAGAACAATGAAGAAACTCCTCTCCCATTTGCTGATACTGAACATACTAGCCGTACTACTGGCTTCATGTGGCACATCTGCCCCAAGCTATAACTACAAAGAACTGGCACGTGCCTCTATACGTCTAAACATAGATATAGACATGAAAGATAACCATCGGTTGTATGTAGAATCAGCAAAGTGGTTGGGAGTTCCCTATCGAGGAGGAGGCAACAATAAAAGAGGCATAGACTGTTCGGGATTGACTTCTCATTTATACAAAAAAGTCTATCGCAAGAAGTTGGAACGCAACTCTGACGACCAGCGTACCAAAAACTGCCGTAAGGTAAGCAAAAGCAAACTACGCGAAGGAGACTTGGTGTTTTTCCACAACGGACGCAAGAAAAGAACTGCCAGCCACGTGGGAGTCTACCTGAAAGATAATAAATTTATCCATGCAAGTACCAGTCGCGGAGTGATTGTCAGTAGCCTGAATGAAGAGTATTATCGCAAGCACTGGCTTTCAGGCGGTCGGGTATCCGGTATAAAATAAACAATTATTTCCTCCGAAAAATTTTAAAATTCATCTATTAATTCCATATCTTTACCTGAAAAGCGCAAAATGGAATACAAGACTTATTTATTTGACTTCGACTATACTTTGGCCGACTCATCACGTGGAATCGTAATTTGCTTCCGCAATGTGTTAACACGCCACGGACACACCGATGTAACCGATGAAAGTATCAAACGCACCATCGGAAAAACACTTGAAGACTCATTCAGCATCCTGACCGGCATCACCGACAAAAATACACTCATCTCCTATAAAAAAGAATATGTGAAAGAAGCGGACATACATATGACCGCCAATACCAAGTTCTTCCCCGAAACCGTTGCAGTGCTGAAAGCCCTGAAAAAGAGAGGAGCCCAAATTGGTATCATCTCCACCAAATATCGCTACCGCATCCATGAAATGGTGGACCAGCATTTCCCAAACAAATTCTTCGACATCATCATCGGCGGAGAGGATGTGAAAAAGGCAAAGCCAAGCCCTCAAGGACTTCTGAAAGCACTACGCTGCCTGCATCGCAAGAAAAAAGACACATTATATATAGGTGACAGCATCATCGACGCACAAACCGCCCTATTAGCCGGAGTAGACTTCGTAGGCGTACTGAACGGCATGACCACGCGCGAAGAACTTGCCGAATACCGACACCGGCAGATTCTGCCCGACCTCACCCTGCTGCCGCTGATAAACAAGGAGACCACGCCTCCCCTTCTTCAGCGGTTGGTGTCCCATAAAGCCCTCATCTATTACCGGCTTCTTCATCAAAAACAAATCAGAGGGAAGAAAGAACTGCCCAAAGACCAACAACCCCACACATGCAAGAACTGCAGAAAGACGTTTCAAGGCAACTTCTGTCCCGATTGCGGACAGACACAAAATACGCCACGCTTCACTATTCGCAACGCCTTCCAGAACATATTAAGCGGATTTTTCAATATCGATAATGGATTCAGCCGCAACCTGCTGGAATTTCTCTACCGTCCCGGATATATGATAAGAGATTATATAGATGGAAAACGAGTGCATTACTTCAAACCATTCCAAAGCCTGTTTGTACTGGCTGCCCTTTATATCATGTTTGTCCAGCTGATAGACCCGGAGGCACTGAAAAACAGAGATAAAGAATACAAAGAAACTCCCACATACGAACAACTGATAGACAATATCAAAGAGCAGAAAGAATATGCCATCAAAGACAGTGCCCGGATATATTTGGGACAAAGTCTGCTCTATGCCGACAGCGCCCGAATAGCGGATACCGACATCACCATGGAAGATAAAATAAACGTAAAATTGAAAGACAAGCCGGATAATACAAGAACCGCAACCGACGACAACGATGACATTGTTGACGATTTAACAGAGGCCGGTATAGCTGTCGGTGTAGCATTAGACGAATATAAAGAGAACTTCCTAAGCGAAAACAAATATATTTCAGCCGTTTACAATTTAATGAGAAGTTGGATTCATGGAAATAAAGCTTTCAGTATACTGCTTTTACTACCGGTTTTCACATTGGCAAGCCGATGGAGTTTCCGCAAATCTCTTGTCGGTCATCGGTTTAACCTGACCGAACAATTCTTTGCACAGGTATATATTGCCTGTCAGATACTCTGGATATCCCTTCTCATCCTGCCTTTCACCCGGGAAGCCCACCTGAATGACATCTTCGATTTGAGCTATGAAGCCATCTTCCTCCTGTTCGTATGGGACTATCGGCAGCTGTTCAACCTATCATGGTGGAAAAGCTTCAAACGAACTACCGTCATGTTCTGCTATTGTGCATTGATTATGCTATTGGCGGCAACCTTATTCATCACATTACTTGCAACAATTGCCTACCTCAGATAGGCGATACTAAAAAGATGAGTATATGATTTGAATAAAAAAAGAGCAGAAAGTTTTTGAAGTTCAAAATAATATCAGTAATTTTGTGCCCGATTTAGTCCGTGGAGGTCGAAAAGAGACTTCAGAGATGATGTCCACCTTACGGAGAAAACCCGTTTAATATAAAAATAACATGTACGTAATTGTAGAAATTAACGGTCAGCAGTTCAAAGCTGAAGAAGGCAAAAAGCTGTTTGTACACCACATTCAGGATGCAGAAAGCGGAAAAACTGTTGAGTTTGAAAAAGTTTTGTTGGTAGACAACAATGGAACAGTAACTGTAGGTGCTCCTACTGTTGACGGTGCTAAAGTAGTTTGTGAAGTAGTTTCTCCGCTGGTAAAAGGCGACAAAGTACTCGTATTCCACAAAAAGAGAAGAAAAGGTACAGAAAACTGAACGGTCATCGT
>UMHX01055219.1_pt1 | contig 12057 bp, 7 predicted proteins | sample 1965651 | NCBI WGS metagenome assembly UMHX01 (sample SAMEA4836109, study PRJEB28245) | human gut metagenome | biome: gut microbiome; material: fecal sample | place: Denmark | collected 2008 | reverse complement strand
CTGGTTTGTGACGAAGCGCATCACACGTCCGATCAGTGAATTGACGCTTCTTTCTACGAAGATGAGTGATCTGGATTTTGAAGCAAAATATCAGAGTCATTCCGGCAATGAAATCGATGAACTGGGCGAGAATTTTAACCGGATGTCAGAACAGCTTGAAAAGACAATTTCCGAACTGAAATCCGCGAACAATCAGCTGCAGAAAGACATTGAGAACAAAGAACGAATCGATCAGATGAGACAGGAGTTTCTGAATAATGTATCTCATGAGTTAAAGACACCGATCGCGTTGGTACAGGGTTATGCAGAAGGTCTGAAAGAAAATATTTCCGAAGATCCGGAGAGCAGGGAATTTTACTGTGATGTCATTATGGATGAAGCCGGTAAGATGAACAAACTTGTCCGTAATCTTCTCACTTTGAATCAGCTGGAATCCGGAAGGGATGAGATGACGGTAGAGCGCTTTGATATTGTGAGCGTAATCCGTGGTGTCCTGCAGTCGATGGATATCATGATCCAGCAAAAAGAAGCGAAAGTAAGCTTCAATGCTGATAAGCCGGTTTATGTATGGGCAGATGAATTCAAGATTGAAGAAGTTGTAACGAACTATACAAGTAATGCACTGAATCATCTGGATGGAGAAAAAGAAATTGAGATTCGTGTATTTACGGAAGGCGACCATGTGAAAGTTACTGTATTTAATACAGGTAGGCCGATACCGGAAGCAGATGTCCCGAATCTCTGGAACAAGTTCTACAAGGTAGATAAGGCAAGAACGAGAGAGTACGGCGGAAGTGGTATTGGTCTGTCGATTGTCAAGGCAATCATGGAAGGACTCCATCAGCAATACGGTGTCAAAAACTATGACAATGGTGTTGAATTCTGGTTCACATTAGATAAGAAGAATCAGTAAAACCGTACAAAATGGGACAGATGTGAAGAAATAGCTTTGCATCTGTCTTTTTTTGGGGTATACTTGTAAATATTCGATAAAGACAGGGTGTGAGAGACAATGATTGGAATTATTGATTATGATGCAGGCAATATCCGCAGCGTAGAAAAGGCACTTGCGTATCTGGGAGAGGAAACCGTTGTTTCCAGAGATCCACAGGTGCTTTTAAAATCAGATAAGGTGATTCTTCCGGGTGTCGGAAGCTTCGGACAGGCGATGGAGAATCTTCACAGATACAATCTGGTTCCGGTAATTAAAGAAATGGTAAAGAATAACACACCATTTCTTGGAATCTGTCTGGGATTGCAGCTTCTTTTTGAGAGCAGCGAAGAGACTCCGGGAGTAGAGGGACTTGGTATCCTGAAGGGCCGTATATTAAGAATTCCACCGTCGGAGGGGCTTAAGATTCCACATATGGGCTGGAATTCTCTTCATCTTCAGAATGATGGCAGACTGTTTCGTGGTATTCCGGAAGACACGTATGTATATTTTGTACATTCTTATTATTTGCAGGCGGAAGATCCGCAGATTGTCAAAGCTGTGACTGATTACAGTACAACGATCCATGCATCTGTAGAGAAAGACAATGTATTTGCTTGCCAGTTCCATCCGGAGAAAAGCAGCAAATACGGACTGAAAATACTGGAAAATTTTGCAAAGCTTGAAAAGGAGGGAATCTGAGATGTTTACAAAAAGAATCATTCCCTGTCTGGATGTCAATAAGGGACGTGTGGTAAAGGGTGTAAATTTCGTGGATCTCAAAGATGCCGGTGATCCGGTTGAGATTGCGAAGGCCTATGATGCAGCCGGTGCAGATGAGCTTGTTTTTCTTGATATTACGGCATCCTGCGAGCAGCGTGAGACAGTAGTTGATATGGTACGCAAAGTTGCTGCCTGTGTATTTATCCCTTTTACAGTAGGTGGCGGCATCCGCACGGTCGATGATTTTAAGATGCTTCTCCGTGAAGGCGCGGACAAGATTTCAGTAAATTCCGCGGCAATCGACCGTCCGGAATTGATTCGTGAGGCGGCTGAGAAATTTGGCAGCCAGTGCGTGGTACTTGCAATTGATGCAAAGAGAAGACCGGACGGAGGCTGGAATATCTACAAACATGGCGGACGTCTGGACACAGGACTGGATGCCATTGAATGGGCCAGGAAAGCTGAAGTACTCGGTGCCGGTGAAATTCTCCTTACCAGCATGGACTGTGACGGAACAAAAGCCGGATATGACATTGAGCTTACACGTGCGATCGCGGATGCAGTCAGTATTCCGGTCATTGCTTCCGGCGGTGCAGGAACGCTTGAACATTTTTATGATGCACTGACAGAGGGTGGCGCGGATGCCGCGCTGGCAGCATCTTTATTCCATTACAAAGAACGGGAGATCCGTCAGGTGAAGGAGTATCTGGCAGGCAGGGGAATCTCCGTAAGAAGATAAGAGGTGAAGGAAAATGGCTCCTTTGTCAGGAGAATGGCTGGAAGCCCTGAAAGGTGAATTCCATCAGCCATATTATGTAAAATTATATAAAACCGTCATGCAGGAATATCAGTCACGAAAGATTTTTCCTCCGGCAGATGATATGTTCAATGCATTTCATTTTACACCGTTAAGTCAGGTAAAGGTTGTGATACTTGGACAGGATCCGTATCACAATGACGGACAGGCACATGGACTTTGTTTTTCTGTAAAAAAGGATGTAGAGATCCCGCCGTCACTGGTGAACATTTATCAGGAACTTCATGATGATCTTGGCTGTTATATCCCGGATAACGGTTATCTGGAAAAATGGGCAAGACAGGGTGTACTGATGCTGAACACGGTACTGACTGTGCGTGCACATCAGGCTAATTCACACAGAGGAATCGGATGGGAGCAGTTTACAGATGCGGCGATCCGTATCCTCAATGAGCAGGACAGACCGATCGTATTTCTTCTGTGGGGACGTCCGGCACAGATGAAAAAATCAATGCTCAATAACCCGAAACATCTGATTCTGGAAGCACCTCATCCGAGCCCGCTTTCTGCATACAGAGGTTTTTTCGGATGCAGACATTTCAGCAAGACAAATGAATTTTTAATTCAGAACGGTCTGGAGCCGATTGACTGGCAGATCGAAAATAAAACACAACAGGAAATCAAGGAGTAAACATGGGTCAGAAGAACAATCTTGTAAAAAATGCATCTTTTCTGATGATTGCGGCGATGATCTCGAAGGTCATCGGTCTTCTCTATAAGAGTCCGCTTTCGTCGATCGTAGGCAATATGGGAATGGGATATATCAGTCTTGCCCAGAATGCCTATATGATTCTTCTGATGATCGCCTCTTTCAGTATTCCGCAGGCGGTGTCGAAACTGATTTCAGAACGAATAGCTTTAAAAGATTACAAAAATGCACAGAAGATTTTTCGCGGTTCCCTGATCTATGCAGCAATCGTAGGAGGAATTGTGGCGCTGGTGTGTCTGTTTGGGGCGAGATTTATTATCCCGAGCAATCAGCCAAATGCGATACTGGCACTTCAGATTTTATCACCGACAATTTTTCTGTCCGGTATCCTCGGAGTGTACAGAGGATATTTTCAGGCATATCGTAATATGATGCCGACTTCGATCTCGCAGATTCTGGAGCAGATCTTTAATGCGGCAGTCAGCCTGATTGCTGCATGGATGTTTATCAGATATTTTGCAGACGGCAGTGACGGAAGCTTGGCTAAATGGGGCGCAGCCGGTTCGACAGTAGGTACGACTGCAGGTGTTGTCATTGCGCTTTTGTTTATGTTGATGGTATATGGTGTTAACCGAAGGGCAATCCGAAGAAGAGTGGACAGAGACCGTGTCCACAAAGAAGAATCTTATGGAGAGATCCTGAGACTGATCATTCTTATCGTTTCCCCGATCATCTTAAGTTCTTTTATTTACAATATTAACGGCTATCTGAATGGTGTTCTGTATTCTGAAATCATGGGTAAACACGGTGTGGATGCAGATACAATCAGTATGTTATATGCAGAATATGCGACATACTTTATGAGCATCATCAATATTCCACTGACACTTTCCAGCGCGGCACCGACTTCCATGATTCCGGAAGTTTCCGCATTGTATGCGACCGGCGATATTGATGAGACAAGAAGAAGAGTAGATCAGACAGTACAGCTTTCTATGTTCATTTCCATTCCATGTGCGGTAGGGCTTGCCGTACTGGCGCAGCCGATTGTGTCGCTTCTTTTTCATGGAACGAACGGTGTGGCAGGACAGCTCCTTATGATGGGTTCTTTTACCATCCTTCTGAATGGCATGTCTAATATTTCAAACGGTGTTCTTCAGGGAATCGGTAAACCGAAGATCCCGATGATAACAGCAGCTGTGGCACTCGTGGTTGACGTGGTTGTAGTAGTAGTGCTTCTGATGTTTACGAATCTTGGTATTTACGCACTGCTGGTAGCGATGATTGTTTATGCAATCGTGGTATGTGTGCTGAATGATTTCTTTATGAAAAAATATCTGGATTATAAGAATCCGTGGAAAGCAGCATATGTAAGTCCGATCGTTGCATCTGCCGTGATGGGTGTTGTGGCAGCAGGTGTGTATTATGGACTGCATGTACTGCTTCCATCCAATATCATCTGTCTCGGTGTGGCAATCATTCTGGCAGCTATGGCATATTTTCTGGTATACATTCTCGTGGACAAAACAGCATCCGAGAGACTTTCCAGAATGCCGGGTGGTGCCTATCTCGTCAGAATTGCCCAGAAGATCAGACGATAGGTGGAAGATGACCTGATAATAAGAAAAATATGGAATATCTGCTGAACAGAGGGCAGATATTCTTTTTATTTGTAAAGTTTGATAATCAAACAAAGTTACGCCGTGGGATGTGAGACAAATTGTGAAAGTTGGTCATTGTCATTTGTAAAACTTTGTCGTATAATGTTACGGAATTGGATTTTGAAAATACTTTTAAATAAGAAGAAACACGTTATATTCATATCTGAAGATACAGATTTATGACGAGGAGGGCGATTTATTGAATACATACACATTGGGAATTGACATCGGATCTACGACAGTAAAGATCGCGATTCTTGATGAAAATGAAAAGCTGTTATTTGCAGATTACGAACGACATTTTGCAAATATTCAGGAGACACTGGCAGATCTTCTGGAAAAAGCACATGCACAGCTGGGAGAGATGACACTCAGTCCGGTAATCACTGGCTCCGGCGGACTGACGCTGGCAAATCATCTGGAAATCCCATTTGTGCAGGAGGTAATCGCTGTATCTACATCCTTACAGAAGATTGCACCGCAGACAGACGTTGCAATCGAGCTTGGTGGTGAGGATGCAAAGATCATTTATTTTGAAGGCGGAAATATTGAGCAGCGAATGAATGGTATCTGTGCCGGTGGTACAGGTTCCTTTATTGACCAGATGGCATCACTTCTGCAGACAGATGCTACCGGTCTGAACGAATATGCAAAGAATTACAAGGCACTTTATCCGATCGCTGCACGATGCGGTGTATTTGCGAAGACGGATATCCAGCCGCTGATCAATGAAGGTGCGACGAAAGAAGACCTTTCTGCATCTATTTTCCAAGCAGTTGTCAATCAGACGATTTCCGGTCTTGCCTGTGGTAAGCCAATCCGTGGACATGTGGCATTTCTGGGCGGTCCGCTGCATTTCCTTTCTGAGTTAAAAACTGCGTTTATCCGTACGCTGAAACTGGACGATGAGCATACGATCGTGCCGGAGAATTCTCATCTGTTTGCGGCTATTGGTTCTGCACTGAATGCAAAAGAGGATGTCAAGGTTTCTCTTATTGAACTGAAAGACAGACTGCGCCACTCCATCAAACTTGACTTTGAAGTAGAGCGTATGGAACCTCTGTTTGCGACAGAACAGGATTATGAAGAATTTAATAAGAGACAGTCTTCCTACAAGGTTACGACGGGAGATCTGGCTTCCTATAAAGGAAACTGTTACCTTGGTATTGATGCAGGATCAACGACGACAAAGACTGCACTGGTAGGAGAGGACGGAAGTCTTCTGTATTCTTTCTACAGCAACAACAATGGAAGCCCACTCAAGACTGCAATTCGTTCTATTCAGGAAATTTATACGAAACTCCCGAAAAAAGCGAAGATTGCTTATGCATGTTCTACCGGTTATGGAGAGGCGCTGATCAAGGCAGCACTCCTTCTTGATGAGGGCGAGGTTGAGACTGTTTCTCATTATTATGCCGCTGCATTTTTTGATCCGGAAGTAGACTGTATTCTCGACATCGGTGGTCAGGATATGAAATGTATCAAGATCAAGAACCAGACCGTAGACAGTGTACAGCTTAATGAAGCATGCTCCTCCGGCTGTGGTTCCTTTATCGAGACATTCGCAAAATCCCTGAATTACAGTGTGCAGGATTTTGCAAAGGCAGCTCTTTATGCAAAACATCCGATTGATCTGGGAACACGCTGTACCGTATTTATGAACTCAAAAGTAAAACAGGCGCAAAAGGAAGGTGCAGAAGTATCTGATATCTCTGCGGGTCTGGCTTACTCTGTTATCAAAAACGCTCTTTACAAAGTTATCAAAGTTTCCGATGCGACTGAACTTGGCAGACATATCGTTGTACAGGGTGGTACCTTCTACAATGACGCTGTTCTTCGAAGCTTTGAACGTATTGCCAACTGTGAAGCCATCCGTCCGGATATTGCAGGTATTATGGGAGCTTTTGGTGCGGCACTGATTGCAAGAGAGCGTTATGAAGATGGCAAAGAGACCACAATGCTTTCCATTGACAAGATCAATGAACTGAAATATACAACATCTATGGCGAACTGCCGCGGATGTACCAACAACTGCCGTCTGACGATCAACAAATTCACCGGCGGACGTCAGTTTGTCAGCGGAAACCGCTGCGAACGAGGCATCGGTAAAGAAAAGAACAAAGATCACGTTCCGAATCTTTATGAATATAAATACAAACGACTGTTTTCCTACGAACCGCTCAGTGCGGATCAGGCAACCAGAGGCCAGGTAGGTATTCCGCGTGTCCTGAACATGTTCGAAAACTATCCGTTCTGGTATACATTCTTTACAAAACTGAAATACGAGGTTGTACTTTCGCCGACTTCTACCCGTAAGATTTATGAGCTGGGTATTGAGTCTATTCCAAGTGAATCCGAATGTTATCCGGCAAAACTGGCACACGGTCATGTGAGCTGGCTGATCAAAAAAGGTGTGAAATTTATTTTCTATCCCTGTGTACCATATGAGCGTAATGAGTTCCCGGATGCAGTCAATCATTACAACTGTCCGATCGTCACGTCTTATGCGGAGAATATCAAGAACAATGTGGACGAATTGAAAGATCCGAGCATTAAATTTATGAATCCGTTCATGGCATTTACGACGGAAGCAATCCTTACAGACCGTCTTGTCGAAGTGTTTAAAGATATTCCGGCAGAAGAGGTCAAAGCAGCAGCCCATGCTGCCTGGGAAGAACTGGCACAGGCGCGTAAAGATGTTCAGAAAAAGGGCGAAGAGACCATTCAGTATCTGAAAGAGACAGGAAGACGCGGTATTGTACTTGCCGGCCGTCCGTACCATATCGACCCGGAAATTCATCATGGTATTCCGGACCTGATCAACAGCTATGGTATTGCGGTGCTGACAGAAGATTCTGTTTCACACCTCGGGGAAGTAGAGCGCCCGATCCGTGTCAATGACCAGTGGATGTATCACTCCCGTCTGTATGCGGCAGCAAACTATGTCAAAACACAGGATAATCTGGATCTGATCCAGCTGAACTCCTTTGGCTGTGGTCTGGACGCAGTTACTACAGATGAAGTTTATGAGATCCTTGACAGAAGCGGCAAGATCTATACCTGCTTAAAAATCGATGAAGTTAATAATCTCGGCGCGGCACGTATCCGTGTACGTTCCCTTCTGGCTGCGCTCCGTGCAAAAGACGCACAGCACAAAGAACGTGAGATCAGACCGTCCTCTATCGAAAAAGTAGTATTTACCAAACAGATGCGTAAGGATTATACGATCCTCTGCCCGCAGATGTCACCATTTCATTTCGGAATCTTACAGGCGGCATTTAATACCTGCGGTTATCACCTGGAAGTCCTTCCGAATGACAACAAACATGCGGTAGATGTGGGACTGAAATATGTAAACAATGATGCATGTTATCCTTCTCTGATGGTAGTCGGTCAGGTTATGGATGCCCTTCTTTCCGGCAAATATGACTTGAATAAGACGGCTGTCATCATGTCACAGACGGGTGGCGGATGCCGTGCATCCAACTATATTGCGTTTATCCGTCGTGCATTAAAGAAAGCAAATATGGAACAGGTTCCGGTTATTTCCATCAACTTAAGTGGTCTGGAAAGCAATCCGGGATTCAAATTGACACTTCCGCTTATCAAACGTATCTGCTATGGAGCGGTATTTGGCGATATTCTGATGAAATGTGTTTACCGTATGCGTCCATATGAGGTGGAGCCGGGAATTGTCAACCGTAAGCATAAAATCTGGGAACAGAGGGTAATCTCTTTCCTGGAGGGAAACAGTGTCAGCCATGGTCAGTTTAAGAAGATGTGCCGTGAGATGGTACATGAGTTTGATATGATTCCGGTTACCGGAGAGAAGAAGCCAAGAGTTGGTATCGTCGGAGAGATTCTTGTCAAATTTCTTCCGGCAGCAAACAATCATCTGGCAGAACTTCTGGAAGCAGAGGGTGCCGAGGCGGTATGCCCGGATCTGATAGACTTTATCAATTACTGCTTTTATAATCAGAACTTTAAATCCGAGTTCCTTGGATTTAAGAAAAATAAAGCAACAATCGCAAACTGGGGAATCAAAGCTATCGAGTGGCTCAGAGGACCGGCAAATGAAGCTCTTGCACAGAGCCGTCACTTTACACCGTCTGCCAATATTGCAGATCTGGCAAAGATGGCAGAGACGATCGTATCTCCGGGTAACCAGACAGGTGAGGGATGGTTCCTGACAGGTGAGATGATGGAGTTGATTCACGGCGGTGTACCGAACATCGTCTGCATCCAGCCGTTTGCATGCCTTCCGAACCATATCGTAGGAAAGGGAGTTATCAAGGCAATCCGCAGGGAACATCCGGAAGCAAACATCGTTGCGATCGATTATGACCCGGGTGCAAGTGAAGTCAACCAGCTGAACCGAATCAAACTGATGTTGTCGACAGCACAGAAGAATTTAAAAAGAAAAAAGAATTAAAAAGGCAGTAAAATTGAAAAAGACAATAAAGAAAATAGTAGTCGTTGCAATATTATTTCTGGTATTGTCTGCCTGCATCGGGGTTACTGTTCAGGCGGCAACCCGGGTGCTGTATGTCGGCAGAACTTACAGCATCAATGTGAAGGGCGGTTATAAATGGTACAGTACAAATAAAAGAATCGTAAGAGTTAATTCAAAAACCAAAAAGATCACACCGCGAAAAGCAGGGACTACATACATAAAAGGTGTGAAAAAGGTACATAATAAAAAAATTGTCAAAAAAATCAAAGTTATAGTAAAGAAACCTTACCTGAATAAAAAGAAGGCGACTGTAACTGTGGGAAAGAAACTGACACTGAAACTGAGAGGTATGGTAGTTACCCGCTGGACATCGTCCAACAAAAAAATTGCTACAGTATCCTCGTCCGGTGTTGTTAAGACCCGGAAAAGCGGAACAGTAAAAATTACGGCGACCGGGAAAGATAAGAAGAAATACACCTGTGTGCTCAAAGTCAACGTAAAACCGAAACAGATAGTTCCTACGGCAACGCCGACACCGGAGCCGACAAAAGCACCGGAAAATCATACGTCTTATATGATTGCTCATCGTGGAGATACATCAACTGCACCGGAAAATACAATGGCTGCTTTTCAGAGCGCGCTTCTTCGAGGCTATAAAGCAGTAGAAACGGATGTGCAGTTTACGAAGGACAATGTGCCGGTAATATTGCATGATTCCACGATAAACAGAACTTCCAACGGAAGTGGAAGAATTATGGATCTTACGTTCGACGAAGTCAGACAATATGATTTCGGTTCCTGGAAATCTGAAGCATATGCGGATGAAAAGATTCCGAGTTTTCAGGAATTTATCGAATTCTGTAAGGAAAATTCCGTCCATCCTTATATTGAACTGAAAACTACGATTACGCAGAATGATATTGAGAAGATACAGAAGCTTCTGGAAATAGTCAGCGTAGCCGGAATGCAGAAAGATGTTTCCTGGTTTTCATTCAGTTATAACCTGGTAGAAATGGTAAAAGACGTGGATCCGACTGCAGATATAGGGGTCGTACTGCATGGAGGAGATGTGGTGACTGAACAGTTTATAGAGAAGATGAAAAATCTCAAAACAGGATTGAATACAGTCTTTTTCAGTCATTATGCAAGAAAGATCACACCAGTTGTTTTGGAAAGATGCAAAGAGGAACAGATCCAACTGGTAGCCCGCAATATTAAAAACATACAGTCGCTGTATGCACTGAATCTGTATTACAGAGCAGCATTTGCAGATGGATTCTAGTATTTCAACAGAAAGAGGAAATATATGGCAAAGTATACATTAATGAAAACGGAGGGGCGTGCGAAGCGTGCGCAGTTTGAGACTGTGCATGGCACGATCCAGACGCCTGTGTTTATGAATGTGGGAACGATCGGTGCGATCAAAGGTGCCGTTTCTACACAGGATCTTTATGAGATCGGAACACAGGTGGAGCTTTCCAATACTTATCATTTGCATGTCCGCCCGGGCGATAAGATCGTCAAACAGCTCGGCGGTCTGCATAAGTTTATGAACTGGGAGAGACCGATACTGACAGATTCCGGCGGGTTCCAGGTGTTTTCGCTTGCAAAGCTTCGCAAGATCAAAGAAGAAGGTGTACATTTCCAGTCACATATTGACGGACATAAGATCTTTATGGGACCGGAAGAAAGCATGCAGATCCAGTCTAACCTGGGATCCACAATCGCGATGGCATTCGATGAATGTCCGAGCAGCGTGGCAGACAGAGATTATGTACAGAAATCTGTAGAACGTACGACACGCTGGCTTGCGCGATGCAAAAAAGAAATGGCACGTCTCAACAGTCTGTCGGACACCATCAATAAAGAACAGCTTCTGTTTGGTATCAACCAGGGGGCTGTATACGAAGATATCCGTATTGAACATGCAAAAGAGATTGCAAAGATGGATCTGGACGGATATGCAGTCGGCGGACTTGCAGTTGGCGAGACACATGAAGAAATGTATCGTATTCTTGATGCAGTCGTACCGTATCTTCCACAGGATAAGCCAACCTATCTTATGGGTGTCGGAACCCCGGCAAACATTCTGGAAGGTGTCGATAGAGGTATTGATTTCTTTGACTGCGTATATCCGAGCCGCAATGGCCGCCATGGTCATGTATATACCAACCATGGCAAGATGAATATGTTCAATGCCAAATATGAACTGGATAGCCGTCCGATCGAAGAAGGCTGTGGCTGCCCGGCATGCCGCCATTACAGCAGAGCTTACATCCGTCATCTTCTGAAGGCAAAAGAAATGCTCGGTATGCGCCTCTGTGTACTGCATAATCTGTATTTCTATAACCATATGATGGAAGAAATCCGTGATGCGCTGGATGAGGGAAGATTTGCTGAATATAAGAAAAAGCGCCTGGAAGGATTCGCGGCAGGAGAGCAGAAATAAGCGAAAAGCTTTAAATCGTACAAAAAAATGAAAAACACTTGAAGTTACGGGTTTTTTTGTGTATGATTATATATAGTGTTCCTGAACAGCAGGAATGTAAGTCAGCAGACAGGAGGAATCTGAAATGAACGAAAGTACCGCAAGTATGGGTATGATGATTTTATGGATGGTAGTTATCTTTGGAGTTATGTATTTCCTGATGATCCGTCCTCAGAAGAAAGAGCAGAAGAGACTTCAGGCAATGCTCAACAGCATGGAAGTCGGTGACAGTATTGTTACAACAAGCGGCTTCTATGGAGTGATCATCGATATGACAGAAGAAGATGTGATTGTAGAATTCGGCAATAACAAGAACTGCCGTATCCCAATGAGAA